>Ga0181464_1000314_pt1 | contig 12578 bp, 6 predicted proteins | sample InSIn2gowninarea_FD_119074 | JGI IMG/M metagenome (GOLD analysis project Ga0181464, IMG submission 119074) | Clean room microbial communities from NASA Spacecraft Assembly Facility at Jet Propulsion Laboratory, Pasadena, California, USA -... ...
TCTGTGATTAGCCAGCGTCGGCACTGTCGCTAGCATGCCTGCTTGTATCGTAAAGTCGTTGGTCCCGCATCCTTGGTTTCGAATTCCTCCGCATTACTGTGTTCTTAGAAGATCTCACTATCGTCATCAAACGAATCTGTCCTCCAAATCAGCTCCATCCTCGCTTCAACACTCCCGAGATGCCTGAGCTAATCGCCGGTTCTCCAGACGCCACATCGCGTCTGGTCTATCGCAACGGCGCAGCAACAGACACCATTAGTCCGTAATATCTCTTTTTCAATATGTGAAGATGAAAGGAAAAAGTCAGAGACAACAAAAATCACGAACCAAAACTCTTGCTTGAAGGCACTGGCTTCCTTCTTACAGTACCAGAGAGCTGCTCCTGCTGGGCCTCCTCCTTAGCACCGCTGGGCGCACGCGATGAACCCATCGGTCTCGGCCCGGTGATTTTGCGAGTTGGACTGAGTTGAGTGGCTACCCTGGGACTAGCTGTTGGCTCAGGTGAACGCTGATTACATATGTGTCAGTCAGAGCAATTAATGAAACGGCACTTGAATACTCACATGTCCACGGTCTGTTTCCAATGAGTATCTCACTTCTTCAATGGGCTCGAGTAAGTGTCCCGAGCCAAGCGGGGTCGAGTAGTACATCTGGCGAGGCTTCTGCGGTGCCTGCTGTCTTTGCTCCTTGGGCGGCTCGACTTCGACTCTGGGCGCAGGCTTCTGTTTGCTCTCAGGAACCAAAGGACCGTTGTCCTTGCCAGCAGGAATTCCGCTAAGTTTGTTGGTTCTCGCAAGAGAGAGTGAAGGGTTCGATCCCCATTGCAGAGGATCAAAATCGCTATCAACAGTGCGTTGAGAAAGATCACTGCTTGTTGCTGTCTCAAAGTGATCTGGCCCACTGTATGTTCTGGCCTCTTTCTCCAGGTTTGTTTGGTGGCGGTGCGTGGGTCCTGGTCGAGGCTGAGGGTGCTGCAATAATAGAGAATCACGATGAGCCGAGTATTTGGGATCATCAAAGTTGTCTACTTCGTCATCGTCCGGGAGGATGATAGGAATGTTATCAAGCTGAGACCCTGTCTCGGAAGGGATAAGCGGTGACGGTGTGCGGGTCATATCAATGAGTCCGCTGCGTACGCTTCTGTTGTCAGGCGCATGTTCTCTGACCGCTTGGTCTTTTACCAGTGACTGGGTAGAGCGAAGACGATCTTCAGACTGCAGCGCATAGCCATTGCCGTAGTAGTCCGCACCATTTGATCCTAAACTCTCGCCACTGCTAGAGGCATTGGTGTGCTGGCTTCGACGTTTTCCATTAACATCTGAATTCTCGGGATATGAGGAGGTCGTTGTCTTGGACCAACGAGAAATCTTTGGTATACCGAAGACAGACTGCTTGCGCTGCTTATCTGGGGTACCAGCGCCAGCTTGCGTGTCGAAAGGATTCTGCCGTTGCTGCACTGGAGTCGAAGTCGAAGTAGAATCGAAAGAACCGGACCTACGATTGAATGACTCCTGAGTCGGAGTCAAGAGCCTTTCATTGTTCTCGAACTGATTGTCGAGGACGTGAGTCTCATGCTGCTCCAAGAAAGAACTACCATCGTTGCTCTCTTCTTCTTGGACTGTACTGACGCGATTGATCGAGTCTCTACGACCATTGTATCCAGAGTGGAAGTACCTCTCCTGAGGAGAAGTCGCACTTTCCTTAGGAGAAGAAAATGATGCATTGCCTGAAGGATTAGAGAGACGACCAGAGTGGTTGGGAGTTGACGAAGTGCCAGCTTGTCCCTCAGGTTCATATCCAGAGTCACGTCCGTAATGGGCTCGATCCTCGTACGAGTCAAAGCTACTACCACGGAGTGACATAGGTGGTCGATCGCCTTGTGTCAGCTTGAGATCCTCTACATCTCCGAGTATCTGATTCAACATGTCCTCGATTTTGGATAGGTCGTTTGAGCCTCTCTTGCTCAGCCCTTTGAGTGCGCGCTTGAAGACATTCTTGCGTTTCGTTGGAAGATCTTCCTCGTTGTAAGTGCCATGGACTGTTCGAGGTTGAGCAGTTGGTTGAGGTCTAGGACCACCGAGTACCTTCTTGACCGTGTACTCGGCATCCCGATCTGTGTTCTCCATGATCTTGCGATCCTGCTCGGCAATAAACCTCTTCATTTCTTCAAACTCATGGCGCATCTCCGCTGCACTGCGCACCAGCGTGACAAGAATTTCGGTGTCCCTTGCATTGCGATGCGCGTCTCGGACTGTAAGGTGGTCCATCAACGCGACCACATCCTTGGATTGAATCGTGTCAATTCCTCTGCCAGTAGCACTGTCGTATAATGGAGAAGACATGCCATGAGAGTTACCGCTGAAGTGGCGGCTGTGTTTTCCGATGAATGCATCTTCTTTCGTTGTCTCGACGTCATATTCTTCCATACGAGTTTGACCGTGGGTTTTGTGGGCTCCAGGAGTAGAGGCTCCGTTGGAACGAGCATAAGCGGCGGACGCATATCCCTCGTCTCCAAAGTGAGCAGGAGGGGAAGTTGTTCCTGCACGACCCACGTGTACAGCTTGAGCTTGACGCACATCTGGAGTTGTCTCGCGAGAAGCATAATCCTCTATAACTGCTTGGTTTGCTGAGAGATGCTTGTCGGAGCTGTGTCGATCTAGAACCTTGTCTGCGGCGAAAGCACCAGCAGCAATGCTGGCTCCTACTTTGACTTTGTCGTTCATCGAGAAGCTGTGCTCCGAGATGCTGTCGTGTCGCACGGCCTCTCTATCAGGGCTGTGCGAGAATGAAGGAAGAAAACCGAAGTGTCCATCACCTCGACCAGGACCTTGAATCTCTGGAGGATTTGTACTCAGATCAGACTCAGAGTCGATTCCGTGTCCAATCTCGGGTAATGGATCATTGACATCAGGAATGCCATGAGCGCTCAAGCGGACAGGAGGAGAATCCACGTGCGTGCGTTCCTCGTGGAAAGTCTCGCTCTGGTGTGGGGAACTTGTGGGTTGAGCAGAGGAGCCACGGCTTGACAGAGCCAAAGCATTTTCACGCAATGCGCTCCATCGGTTTTGAGTCTGATATTGTGTTTTTGCCTCTGTACTCTGGTGTTCCATTGACTGACGAGGCTCGCTGTCGTCCATGCGTTCGCGGTAACGAACGTCCTCAAAGTTGTTCGGGCTGGCTTGTGATGATTGGAGGCTGGTACTGACTGTGGAAGGATCAACCAGGGAAGCAACGGCAGACTCAACACCGTACGGTAGATGTGTATATTTGGGAGTCGTAGCAATTCCCCTAACGTCACGCTCTGGACTTTGATCGCTCGATAGGTAGCTGCCATCGGTGTACTGAGTTGATCGACGTTCATCAAAAGATCCGGGGATGGTGCTTGTATCAGCAAGAGACTTGCGGTACTCCTCATTCTTCTCATGCTCTTGCTGAAACCATTCTTCTAGCTCGCTACGTTCCTCGGCCTCATCGTAGACTTTTGCAGGCGAATGAGATGCTCTGGCAAGGTCGAAGCTCTTCTTTTGAGCATTTGGGGAAGATGGTGCTGAAACGGGGGACATGGCATGCCGCTGTCGTTCCTCAAATCCAGCGGATAGCTCAGATACTCTGCTGCGAGGTCGCAGCCCATGAGGAACCAACGGGTCACTGGGACTGTCTCTAAGAGTAGACACGCTCTGCGTTGGGCTTGGAGCGTGCTTCCCAATATCATGAACGGCACCGACATCACCCAAGCCAGATGCAACCAACGCTGCCATCTTGGCTTTGGTTGAGATAGATTGAACGTTGGTGAAGTGCTCTTCCGTCAGGGAGTGCCTGCTCTGATTGGAATCCAATGAGCGAGGCGAACGAGCTCCCTTGGCTTTAGGAGTTGTGGATGCTGGTGACAGGGAACCACGAAGCGAGCCCCGTCGAACCTCACGGACCGGAGTCTGGTGTTCCGTCACGGTAGCGGATTGAGGACGCTCGGTTGAAGCCGTCAGAATGGATTGACGGGTTATTTCGGAGTCGTTCATGGCCGATGCACCAGTCCAGGGCATAGGAGGAATATCCTCCTTGCGATAAGTCTTCTCGGTCTCGGCTAGACTGGTGGAGTCACTACGAGTTCCTCGAGCTTTGCGCTTCTTGCGACGTTCGCGGCTGACAGTGTCTTGAGAGTCATGATGACGAAGGGCTGCAGCAGTCAGAATACCGCCTGCAGTACCAGCAGCAGCACCGTCCTTGATGGAACGAGACTCCTTGTCCTTGCTTGACCTGCTGTGTACAGACTCTTCTCGTTCGCGTGTTGAGGTACGGGAAGAACGTCGTTCACGGTGAGGGCGTTCGGATTCTGTGCGACTGGATCGACGAGTCTTTTCGCGACGCTCAGAGTCTCCTCGGGAGAGTACCTCACCGGGGTCATGATCATAGCGGTTGAGCACGACTTTTGGCTTACTGGATAGTGAGGGTGAGCTTGTTGACTTGTAATGACGCTGGTCCAATTCATCGTCAGTGTATGAGCCGTGTGATGAGCGATGTTGTTCGTTCTTCAGTTGGGTGATCTCAGGCAGAATTAGACGGCGAACAGTGTCTTCGACCATCTGCAGAAGTTTTGGGTTGTTCAGAGACACTTTTGAAGTTGTGCCAGAAACATATGAAAGGTTGCTAGGCGAGAGATTCGAAGATAAGATGGAGGATTCGGCAGCGCTGGCAAGGTCATCTTCACGTGTAGAGCGAGACGAGCGGCGACGACGCTCCTTGGCTGGCTTAGTATCGGGCTCATACTCGACAGGCCCTTCGCGTTGGCGTTGCATCAACTTCTCAATGACTTTCTGCTTGATGCGCTCGTGACTGGCACTGCGAGCTCGGTCCTGTACAGGAAGATCCAGGAGACTGTGGCTGCGGCTTGCGTCCTCGGATGCATCTTGACTCATGGCTGACATGTGGGAAGGGTCGAGCAAGCTATCAGGAGGCATCGATGAGACGTCCGAGGTGGTAGGTAGGTAGTGTAAGTCGCGGGATTCGCGGCCCTGCTTCAGGCTTGATAGGTCGCTGTGGTTAAGGATCTCGACCTCGACGGGTGGAATGGCCGAAATGTTGCTTTCCGACGAGTGGCTGACCTCGGTAGGCTCAGTTGATGCGGCTTTGTCTGATGATTTGCCGCCCAGAGAGATGCGGCGTGTGTATGAAGGCTTTTTGTCACGACCGATGCCTGTAATCTGTACCGAGTCCGAGTTTTTCGACTTGCGATGGGCCGAGGGAGTAACCTTGACGCGAACGCTGGGTCGATTCTTTGCTTTGTCGCCCTTGGTGGCTTCGAAGTATTCGATCAACAACGAGGTCTGGGACTTGTTGCGACCGTGGCGGAGGCGTGGGCCCTCCTTGGAGGTAAGTTTGTGTGTCGAGATGGTGATGGGAGTGCCGTCTTCGGGGATGGAATAGGAGGTGTGGTCGGTACGGCGCGAGATGTTGGTGGCTACATCGGTGTCGTCGACGTCGGTAGGTTCGGTGGGTGCAGGCAGTGGTGGTCGTTGGTGAGCTTCGACACCCATGGCGGCGGCGATTGCTCAGCGAAGTTTACGCGACCGAGGATACGACTGGCATTGCAGCCCGACGGGTGATGGGGAGTGGGTGATGATGATGTTCTGAGTCGCTGCCAATCCGAGAGCGCAAATCAGTCCTTTCCAAGACTCCAGCCGCAGCTTCCTTAGATGAAGCCCTGTCGGTGTCCGTACGGCGCTCGAGATGGAACAAACAGTCAAGGGTGTCGAGGGCGAAAGGTCCGCAGTGGCCAGAGGTGATTGATTGCTACCTACCGCCAATCAGCAAACGACGCGACAAATCATGGCCATGGGCCTGCTTGTGATAAAGTCGGCACCTTTTTTTGTGGAGAACAGGTTGGATGTTGATATAGGCCGTTAGATATCGGCTTGCTTCCCGACGCGCCGTCTGGAGCTTGTTTCTGTCTGCTACAAATGCTCGATTTTCAACACTCGTTGGTTTCTTGCTTTGAATCGCACCGACTGGGATGCCGATGCAGGATGGGACCAAACACACTGGCTGCAGCTGCTGCGGCAAGATCGGTCGACTCAGAAGCAAGATGCTGCCCACAAGCGACTTGTCTTCTGTTCGTGTGGTAGACTTTGCACGCCATGCGCTTCCCGCACTTCCGCTGCCGGGTCAACGCTCAAGCACGGGTCGTCGTTCGCTCGAGAGTCTTGCTGCTGCTCCATACACTGTTGATCCTCCATCTTTTCGCGTCCACTCGTTGCACTGCGCCTCGCAACTATCCACCACTGTCTTTGTTCTCAACTCATCAGAATCTGGCGTACCATTGCACCGCGCACCATGTGCGATGCACATGTAACCCAACCTAATCTTCTCTGTTCGTCACCGCACTTGATCGGCGCATAGTCCCTGTCCTGGTTGGCTCATACCCGCCCCCAACCCCTTCCACTGGTGCCAACTCACCATCGCCGTGTCATCGCCCATGCATCTGTCATTCTGTGGCTGGCCTTGTGTGTGTGTGCTTGCGAGCCACTCGTTCAACTTCCTGATTTACCTTTTTGTTGGTCTTTCCACCAATCTATTTTCCAGCCTCTGATTTAATACTTGCAACCTGGGTACGCCATCGGGTGCTCGCTTCGCCATGCATATTGCAGGACTTTTTTGCCTTGGCATCCTACAAGTGTCAACATGAGCTGCTTTCGATCCACAACAACGACCTGGTGCGAATTTCCGATAAGACACTCTGTTTTACCCACACTCATCATGACTAGGGCTCCTTGCACAGTTGGCACTGACATGGTATCTCCGATGCATGCCAATATATGTCTGGTCTCTGCGCCTGGAAGTGGTGTAATGAACTCTCGCCCTAGGTTTCTCTACCTCTCAAGCCTTTCAGAACGCATGTCCCGGCAAGTAATACTTCCAGTCTTTCCCCTCCTACGAAGTCGAGGTGGAATTGAGGCAGGACTGAGTTGGCGTTCGGAGTATGGCGCTGCATTCCGATTTGCGTCTGCAAAGCTCGAAATTTCGACGAGCCAGATGTTCCACGGTAAGGCTATATGTCTAGCGATAACGTGTATGACCGCTGGCTTCCTTGAGGAGCAGATGTAGGTCTTTTTAGACCTCTGTCTGTTGCTAAGCATCCGTCGCTTATCATGACACAATCTTTATCCCCAGATTTTCTCCACATCCCCACAAACTGCTCAATGCTTGGTCCTTCGGCCGTGCTCGTCCGGAAACCAGGCAACTGACTGCCATTCTGTACTAAACACCCCTCGATACTGCTCTATCTTGCCCACTTCCCGATCATCAAGTTATTCAAGACTCCACCTGCTCTTGCTCGGCTTGAATCTCAGTATGGCGCTGATCGGACTGCCGAGGGCATTGATCTTTAGGTTCAATTCGAGAGCTAGGGCTGCGATGTTGTAATGACTGGGAGGGGTCGAGCAAACTATAAGAACACAACCAATGTCGTGTAATGTCCTGGTCCTGTAGACTAGGCATACTACAATGATCAACTTCACAGTTCTGTGCTTCGCACTGCTGTGCGCTCTCGCAGCAGCATTTCCCAAGCAGAGTGCCAAAACTTCATGCAGCACTAGCACATCTACAAGCAGTGTCAGTACGAGCGCAAAGACTGCATTGCCCTGGACTTCCACTGTATGAAACCCTCTTGAGCACTATTCGAGGAGTACTAACAAAGTATAAGGCTCCATCGGCTTCTACTTGTGCCTTGACGAGCTACACAGCTCGCTACAGTTCTTTCAGCTACACCCAAGTCAGCAGCAACCGCTATGCTACTCCCGTCTCGGCTCCAGTCACATTCGCAAGTGCATTTGCTCCTGCTTATTCCAAAGCGAAGTCACTACTGCCTTCGAATGTCACATACACGACTTACTCCCTGAACCCCAAGGCTACTACCAGCAAGGATGGCATGTACGGCCAATCGGCTTATGCTGCGCTATGGGCTGGATATACGTACAATCATACCGTTCCGTTCACCACAACCGTCTCGCCTACTCCTGTTGCTACCAGCGAGCTCGTCTACCCTCCAGCTTTGTATTCTGCATGCCCTGACGCTGACGCGTGTCTCGACTGCTACAAATTCGACAAGAACTTCATCTGGGGTGTTGCGGGAAGTGCATGGCAGATCGAAGGTGCCCTCCAACAGGAAGGCAGAGGACCTGGCAACCTTGATGGACTCGGAAACCAAGGCCCCGGCGGCATGCCTAGTGGCAATGACTCTGTGGAAGCCGACATGAACTACTACCTCTACAAGCAAGACATTGCAAGACTTGCCGCCATCGGGGTGCCGTATTACTCTTTCTCCATCTCTTGGTCGAGAATTGTACCTTTCGGTGTTGCTGGCAGTCCGGTCAACACTCAGGGTCTCGATCATTACGACGATCTGATCAAGACGTGCCTTCAGTACGGCATCAAGCCTATTGTTACTCTTGTTCACGTTGATGCGCCAACATCAATTAGCCTGGACACGGATTTCACCGCCGACTACCTGTATTACGCCAAGCAGGTCATGGCTCGCTATGCTGAGCATGTTCCGTATTGGGTCACATTCAATGAGCCCAACATCGGAATGCCATATTCCTTCCACACATACAATGGACTGACCAACATCCTCATGGCGCACTCTGCCGTGTACAGATGGTACAAGGAGACTCTTGGTGGTACTGGCAAGGTCACCATCAAGTTCGCGAACAACCTTGCTGTTCCGCGCGATCTGACCAAGGCTTCGGACTTGAAGGCCGCATCTCGTTACCAAGATTTCATTCTCGGCATCATGGCCAACCCCTTGTTCCTTGCAAAGCAATACCCATCAGAGGTCCTGGCCACGCCAAACCTGAATTTGACGGCTCTGACAGCACAGCAAATCTCGTACATCAATGGTACGATTGATTTCTGGGCCTTTGATCCTTATGTTTCACAATTCGCCTCTGAGCCAGCGAATGGATTCGATAGCTGTATCAACAACAGTAGCGATCCTCTTTGGCCTCGCTGCGCCGATCTTACCGAGATTCAACAGAATGGATGGCAGGTTGGGCAAAAGTCCAATGACTACGCCTACATTGCACCTCAATACGTTCGCCAGCAGCTGGGCTATGTATGGAACACATTCAGACCTTCTGGCATCTTGATCTCTGAGTTTGGATTCAACCCTTACATGGAGTCGGAGAAGAAACTTGTCGAGCAGCTATACGACCTCGAGAGAACTTTGTACTACCAGGAATTCTTGAGGGAGACATTGAAGTCGATGCATCTGGATGGAGTCAATGTTATCGGAGCATTGGCATGGAGTTTCGTTGACAACAATGAGTTTGGATCTTATGAGAACCAGTATGGTCTTCAGACTGTCAACAGAACGAGTGGAAAGTTTGAGAGACATTACAAGAGAAGTTTCTTCGATTATGTCGACTTCTTCCACAAGTATGTTGCAGCGTAGATAGCACATTGTCCCTGTCCGCAAAATTATGTAACGCGTATAGCATGAAAATGCACAATACTCACGAGAAATAGGACAGTATCCGTCGAGAAACAATATGATATAGGCTCTCTTTTGACACACATATGATCTTGATACCATCGTGCCTTTCTATAGGTACACGTATGCATACTTTTGCACCTAGAGAGGATGTGGTCTGAACATGACTTTGTTTGCTATTTGTCGCGACTCGTGAGAAGGTCGACTCTGTTGACAAGTAAAGAGGGGTCTTGAATCGGAAGTCGGCTCGACTATACCGAATTAGGACACCGTAGAGACTCTCGGCTGTTCGGCATTCCATCTCAATTGATGGGGGGGAACACATTTTGAGTGAGGTCCGCTCAATGCTTGATAAGCCGAAACGGCCTGACTATGGGCGATTTGCGAAAAGCAGACAATATAGCTATGGCTCGGTCGACCTTCGCTCCTGGCATCCAGCCATCACTCAGCAATTCACGCGTCTTGTCGCGCAGAGACATCGTCAAACTGCCGCCGTAACGCTCGCCCGGAGAAAGGCGGCGATAACGCCGATACAGCAGCTATGGGCTCACACGATCAGCACTCGGACGCCGACATCAAGTCGACAAGCTCTGATACGCATTCGATACACTCCATCCCAGTACCGGATCAACCAAAAGTCGAGTCGATCTCAACGCCTCTACCCACAACTGACGGCATCCGCCCGATCCCAAGTCCAGATGATGAAGACGCATCTTCACTCGAGAAACAAGTCACGGCCTCGATAGCCAGTGAAGATGTAGACCCCATATTTGTACCAAAAGGCCAACGGAGAGGATTACTAGCTCGTGTGGCTATTATTGCCGAAGTTGAGGATCCCAAACATTACGCTCGCAGAACGAAATGGTTTATCACTTTTGTCGTTGCTGTGGCAGGTGCTGCTGCCCCAATGGGTAGTGGTATTATTCTGCCTGGTTTGTCACAAATCAATCGCGAGTTTGGTTCTTCTTCTACGGTCACCAATCTCTCGGTCGCTTTGTATATGTTAAGTATGTCAATATTCCCCTTATGGTGGTCAAGCTTCTCGGAGACGCTTGGACGAAGGACTATCTATCTGGTTTCCTTCTTCCTCTTCCTGGTCTTTAACATTCTCAGTGCTGTTAGCGTCAACATCTCCATGTTCATCGTCATGCGTGTCCTCTCTGGAGGTGCTGCTGCTTCGGTGCAAGCTGTGGGTGCAGGAACCATTGCCGACTGCTGGGATGTGAAGGAGCGAGGAAACGCGATGAGCATGTTCTACCTAGGACCTTTGTGGTAAGATTGAACCGATCCAAAATCTGGTGAATGTATCCCGACTGATGGTATGCAAGTGGACCACTGCTCGCTCCCATTATTGGAGGAGCCCTGACACAAGGCCTCGGATGGAGAAGTTGTATGTGGTTTACTACCATCTACGGTGCACTTCTCTGGTTCCTTCTCCTCTTCTTCCTGCCAGAAACGCTGAAAGATACCATTCCTGCCTCAGTCATCGCGGCTTCCTCAGAAAAAGACACCAACACAAGACCTACTCTTTCGCGAACTAGCACACGCCAAAGTGTAGCATTAAAATCGAAACGCTACATAACCGTATTCCGCCGCTGGTTCGTCGACCCCTTGGCCATCATTCTCAACCTCCGCATCCCAGCCGTGGCATTGGTAGTCTACTACGCCAGTATAACATTCGGCTCACTCTACGTGCTCAACATCTCCGTCCAACAGACCTTCGACTCAGAGCCGTACTCGTACTCCACCATCATCGTCGGTCTCCTCTACATCCCAAACTCACTAGGCTACTTCCTCGCTTCCCTTTTCGGCGGCAAATGGGTCGATAAAATCATGGCTCGCGAAGCCAAAAAGGCAAACCGCTATGATGAACATGGTCACCTAATTTACCGCCCTGAAGACCGCCTGAGGGAAAACGCATGGTTGGGCGCCATCATGTTTCCTCTAGCTCTAATCTGGTATGGTTGGTCCGCCTGCTACGGCACCTTCTGGTTCGTCCCTATGCTAGCAAACTTCTTCTTCGGCATAGGAAGTATGCTTATTTTCGCTGTCGTCACCACCATGCTTACGGAGTTCATGCCTGATAAAGCCAGTCATGGCATTGCATTGAACAATTTCGTGCGCAACATCTTCTCTTGCGTGGGTAGTTTGGTTGCCAGTCCGTTGATTGATTGGTGTGGGGATGGGTGGTTGTTTACGGTCATTGGAATTTGGTGTTTGGTTTCTGGGATTTTGGTTATTTGGAGTATGAGGAGGTTTGGTGAGGGGTGGAGGGTTAGAGCTGCTGAGTTGATGGTTTGAGGTGTTGGTTGGTTCTTGGTTTGCTTCTGCGTTTTAGCGTTGCTGTTGCTGGAGTTTAGCTAGTGGCGTTCTTACCCTCCTCGTAGAGTGATCTTTGACATATCGTGAATGAAGGTCATGTTGAACGTCTTAACCCACATTTCACCTTTTCTCTATTTCTGCTGCTGCCACTAATCGAGCGATCCGACAAGGATGATGTACAGTGCAAGAGCATCACATCCATGAGCATAAAGTAGACAAGATGAAGTGATGACAAGAAAAGGCTGTATTCTTCAAAACCTGCTTTCCAATCCACCGAAGAAAGTACCACTATAGACCAGAATGCTAAACAACCCATCCTTACTCGTCAAACGAGATCTTCTTACCAGCAGCCTCAACAATAGCAGCAGAAGCTCTAGGCGCATTCGCCAACGCATTACCCGGTCTAATCTTTCTCGCATCAAACTTCTTTCTACGCAACTCCTGTCTGGCATCCGCGTCTCCCTTGGGTCTAGATCTCCTTTGAGGCTTGTCTTCGCCGTCAACTTCAGTGATGGGTGCGGCGTCTGAGATGTGGGTTTCGGAGGCTGGTCTGTCCTTGCCGAAACGCTTCTTGTAGCGTGTGCTGGCGTCTTCTGCGAATTCGCAGCGTAGAGGGCGGCCGTGGAGGCGGTTGATGAACCATTTGCGTTTGTTTTGCTTCTTTGGCTTTTTCGTCTTGACTTCCTTCTTCTTTGATGTGGTATCTTCGTTGTCTTCGCTGTCGGAATCGGAGTCTGAGGTTGATGCCTTTGTTTCTTCCTTTTCCTCAACC
>Ga0181464_1001271_pt1 | contig 12569 bp, 10 predicted proteins | sample InSIn2gowninarea_FD_119074 | JGI IMG/M metagenome (GOLD analysis project Ga0181464, IMG submission 119074) | Clean room microbial communities from NASA Spacecraft Assembly Facility at Jet Propulsion Laboratory, Pasadena, California, USA -... ...
AAACAATGGAAAAATAAATAGTAATGATTGGCATATGCCGGGTTACATAAAGGCAGAAGGTAGAAGGCAGAAGGTAAAGGATACAAAAGAACCAATTAACCATGAAGCAATCAAACAATTAAACAATTCTGTCAACAGTCAACTGTCATCCGGCAACTTAAAACTGCCTTTCGACTTCACTTCCATCTGGCACACTTTCAATGCTATGCAGGAAGTAATGCGACCAGGTGAAGAAGGTCTTTGGAACTTATTTAACTCCGCACAACGCATAGCCTGGAAGACAGGTACCAGCTTTGGTTTTCGTGACGGGTGGGCTATTGGATTGACGTCGAAATATTGTGTAGTTGCATGGGTAGGAAATACCGACGGCGAAGGACGCCCCGAACTTACCGGTATCAATACCGCCGCTCCTGTTATGTTTGATATTTTCAGGCTGTTGCCTGCTTCTCCCTGGTTTCAAGCACCCGGTTACAGTTTCACTTATTTGCCCATCTGCCACGAGAGTGGTTATAAAGCGGGTCCTGATTGCAATCATGTTAATACAATGATGGTTAGTGCCAACGGCAAAAATGGCTCGCTGTGTCCATTTCACCATATCATTCATCTCGATCATACCGGCACTTTTCGGGCCACTGAAGGTTGTGAAGCTCCGTCATCTATGTTGCATAAAACCTGGTTTACGCTGCCGCCTGCAATAGAGTTTTATTACAAAGCTAAACACCAGGATTACCAGCCGTTACCCTTATACATGCCGGGATGCATGCAGCAAGCAGCAAGGCAAATGGAAATGATTTATCCTGATGAAAATGCTATTATCTATGTGCCAATGGAACTTAGCGGCGAAAAAGGAAAAACGATTTTTAAAGCCACTCATCGCATCGCCAGCGAAAAGCTTTTTTGGCACCTGGACAACATTTACATAGGCACTACCACTCAGTTTCATCAAATGGCCATCAATCCCCTAAAAGGCAAACACACAATAACTATTGTTGACGAACAGGGTGAAACAATTACCCGAAGATTTGAGATTCTTGATAAAGAAAGATAGTAGGGTCTTCGCCACAAGTATGAGATGTAGAGCCAGCCATTGGAGAATTAAACAAATATTGAACTAGTTGCTAATGATCATATGAAAAACAGAAGACATAGCAAACAGAAGAATAAAAATGAGAAATACATTAGTAAGCAAATTTTGTCTCTTTCTCCAATTGCGTAAGTCTTTATTAACTGTCATTTTTAAATCTACTCGGGAGTAATGCAGAAATCTAACTGAGTCCCATTCCTTTTCAACCTTGTAGTAAAGAACAACTTTTACTACAAATGAAAATAATCCTATTGAAAGTAAAAGAAGGTTTAATTGCGATATATAACTGTTCATATTATTCATTTTTTTAAAACTTGATTATAAACGTAACAATACCAACTTTATTCTTTTTTAAAACGTAAATTTTTTAAATGGGTTTGCTGACAGTCAGTTTAAATATTAGACCAGTATGCAATTCCAATAACCTATAAAACCTACCCCTCACCTTCTTCGTTGTTGTAGCAGCAATCATTTTTCTTTACCAAACCATTATAAGATAAAAAGTGTTGTGTTGCTATCTTTACAAATTATGTCTATAGTTACATCCGATCCAATTGAAAGCACTGAGGTAGAAGAGCAAATAGAAGTTTTTGGTGCAAGGGTTCACAACCTCAAAAACATCGATATCTCCATTCCAAAAAATAAGTTGGTTGTTATTACCGGAGTAAGCGGCAGCGGTAAATCTTCCCTTGCTTTTGATACCATTTACAACGAGGGCCAAAGACGTTACATGGAAAGCTTTAGCGCTTATGCCCGCCAGTTTATTGGTGATATGGAAAGGCCCGACGTAGATAAAATTACCGGCCTTAGTCCCGTTATTTCTATCGAACAAAAAACTACTAATAAAAATCCTCGCTCGACGGTAGGTACCATTACTGAAGTATATGATTTCCTTCGTTTGCTGTTTGCCCGCATAGGAGAAGCTTATAGCTATAACACTGGTAAAAAAATGGTGAAATGGAGCGAGGAGGAAATTGTTGAAAATATATTTTTAAAGTTTAAGGATAAGAAAATAAGTCTTCTTGCCCCACTTGTTCGCGGGCGGAAAGGACATTATCGGGAGCTATTTGAAGATGTGAGAAAAAAAGGCTTTTTAAAAGTTAGAATAGATGGTGAAGTGAAGGACCTGAAAGAAAAAATGCAGGTAGACCGATACAAAATACACGATATAGAATTAGTGATCGATCGTTTGCAGGCAACCGAAGAAATGAAAGTGCGGCTAAGCCAAAGCGTTCAGAAAACCTTGCAGGTAGGAAAAGACTTAATGTTCTTGCTCATTAACGATGATAATTCAGTAGTTCAATACAGCAAACAATTAATGTGCGAAGAGACAGGACTAAGTTATGAAGAACCTTCTCCCAATGCATTCTCATTTAACTCACCCTATGGTGCCTGTCCATCCTGTAAGGGTTTGGGAAGCGTGTATCAGATCAATATGGACGCTGTTATTCCAGACAGAAATAAAAGCATTAAAGACGGCGCTATTGCTCCATTAGGAGAAGAGCGGGAAGCCTTTATTTATAAGCAAATTGTTCAGCTAAGCAAAAAACATAAGTTTAGCGTAGATAAGCCTGTAAAGGATTTGCCCGAAAGAGCGATGAATATTATTTTATATGGAAAAGAAGATGCAACAGGCGATGTAGAAATAGCAGGAGATTACCAGCCGCTTCCCGGCGATATGTATACCACCGAATACGAAGGCATCATCAACATGTTGAAAAGGTGGTTTTCATCAAGCAGCAGTGAGTCGTTGAGGGATTGGGTAGAGAAATTTATGATTTTAAAAGAATGCCCTACTTGCAGCGGAGATAGGCTTAAAAAAGAGAGTCTTTGGTTTAAGGTAAACGAGAAGAATATCGCAGACTTAAGCAGGCAGGACTTAGACAAATTATTTATTTGGTTTAACGGAATTGAAGAAAGGCTAAGTAAAAAACAGAATACAATTGCCAAAGACATTTTGAAAGAAATACGCGAAAGACTAGGTTTTTTGCTTGATGTTGGTCTTACATATCTTACTCTAAACCGTTCGTCTAAATCATTAAGTGGTGGGGAGAGTCAACGTATAAGATTGGCCACGCAAATCGGTTCTCAGTTACAAGGTATTACTTACATATTAGATGAGCCAAGTATTGGCTTGCATCAACGCGACAACCAGCAATTGATTGTTGCTTTAAAAAATTTAAGAGACATAGGCAACAGTGTTCTGGTGGTAGAACATGATAAAGACATTATGCTTGCCTCAGATCATTTAATTGATATCGGTCCTAAGGCCGGCAAGCACGGCGGCCAGGTAGTAGCGCAAGGCGATCCGGTAGAAGTACTGCAATCGGGTTCGCCTACTTCCGCTTATTTAAGTGGTGAGAAAGCAATTGAGGTTCCGAAGAAAAGAAGACCTGGTAATGGAAAAGTGCTGGAGTTAAAAGGAGTAAAAGGCAATAATTTAAAGGGAGTGAATGTCAAGTTTCCCCTGGCAAAGTTTATTTGTGTTACAGGTGTAAGCGGTAGCGGAAAAAGCACTTTAATTACTGAAACTTTATATCCCATCTTGTCCAAACATGCTTATAACAGCAAGATGACTCCAATGGAGTATAAAAGCATTACCGGGCTTGAATTTATTGATAAAGTAATTGAAATAGATCAAAGCCCGATTGGCAGAACACCCCGAAGTAATCCGGCTACTTATTGCGGCTTTTTTACAGAAATCCGAACTCTATTTTCCGCTATTCCAGAAGCGAAAATTCGTGGTTATGCAGCAGGCAGATTCTCGTTTAATGTAAAAGGAGGCAGGTGCGATGTGTGTGAAGGCGGCGGAATGCGGGTGATAGAAATGAACTTTTTGCCAGATGTTTATGTACCATGCGAAAAGTGCAATGGTAAACGATATAACAGGGAAACGCTGGAAATACGATACAAAGGAAAATCAATCAGCGATGTGTTAGATATGACGGTTGACGAGGCGGTCGACTTCTTTCAAAATGTAAACTTTTTATATCGGAAGATTAAAGTATTGCAGGAGGTTGGCCTAGGCTATATCACCCTTGGTCAGTCGGCTGTTACTCTCAGCGGAGGCGAAGCCCAGCGTGTGAAGCTGGCAACAGAGTTAGCAAAGAAAGATACAGGTAAAACTTTCTATATTCTTGATGAACCAACTACAGGATTACACTTCCAGGACATACAACACCTGCTTGACGTATTGAACAAACTGGTGGATAGAGGTAATACGGTATTGGTAATAGAACATAATCTTGATGTAATAAAGGTTGCCGATCATATTATAGATTTAGGGCCTGAAGGTGGAGACGACGGAGGTAAAATACTGTTTGAAGGCACTCCTGAAAACCTCATTAAAATAAAGGCAAGTCACACGGGCAAATTCCTTGCTTTAGAGCTGAAAAACAAGTGACGCATTTTGATTTTTTGGTTACCGGCATTTGTTCTTTTTTTGAAGCATTGTTGCGTCGCAATACGTTCATCTGTAAATCCTAGAGCAGCTTTTTTAATGCTGTTTGTTGAAACCGGCTTCTTTTGTTATTCCTTTATTTCATCTCTGCTTAAACACCTTAAAAGGCAATAAATTTCTCATTTTCAAACTCCATTTTAAATTACGTCATCTTTATTCGTACATCATAAACAAAATCGGTAACGTCTATAATTGAAAACGAACTACTGTCTCTATGAAGTGGGTTAAGCAGAAGATTGTATTCGTCAGGAATTATTGCAGACGGGATTTGGATGGCAGAATATTCCATCTTTTTTAAAAGTTCGGTCCCGAACTCTTTGGTAGAAGCAGGTGCGGGCGAGGCTCTCCAATCGCCAGGTAAATCTTCAATCGACAATTTTAAAATACCTTTTTCAGGTATTTCTATAGTTGTCATACTTAGTGCTCGCGGTATGTCGTCAACATTTACGTTAACCGTATATTCAAGTACTGCCAGAGATCTGCTTTGCGATGTGTAAAGGCAGGGCGTAAGTCTGTGGTTCCATCTGCCGCCATTCCTTCGGGCACCTTCTCCAGTCAGATCGTTCGAATATTTAGTTCTCCCAATTCTATATACAATCATGGCCTTTATTATGAATAAACGCCATAATCAATTCTTCCAATCAGGTTTTTAACTTCTTCCCGGCCGTACTGGTTATCTAACAAATCGTAAGGGGACTGCCCGCCCAGCGCTTTATTAGCACGAAAGATCCATTCATTGAAACGGTTTTCATCTTCAAAAACTTCATAGCCGTACGAGTATATGTCTGCTACGCCTACAATTCGTTCGCTTAAAACCATATCGAACTTTGCCGTTCCTTTTTTATTAATTAAGGTAGCCCTTGCCACCGAAAGAACTTTGGATAATTGATTGTAATCTAAATCTGACTTTTCTTTTAAATTTTCAAGATCTTTTTTTGATATTCCTTCTCTAATGATATCAATTTTTTCGAAGGAAGTCATCCGGCTTTCGGGTTTTTTGCTGGCATTATCTAAAATAACCCAATTGCTTAAACCATTTGCTACAGAGCTTTTATTGTTAGCATAAGCTACACTTTCAGGTTCTTGTACAGTTGATGCTTGTTTTTCTAAAGGGACTGCTTTTAAATAGCCCTTAGACTGGGATTTCTTTGAAGATATAGAGCCCTCGGTTTTTTTTGAGGAAGCGGCGCCATGTTTAACTTTATCTTCTGCCATAAACTATAATTTTACCAAAGGTAGTTCATTTTTATACTAATTTTATTACCCGCCCCAATTTTTCTCCCTTTTTTCAAAATCTTTTATCAATACTTCAAAACTTTATTTATAATAACTCTATCTGTAAGAACGGCCCTGATAATGTAAGTTCCGGCCGAAAACCTGCTCAGATCTAAGCTATAACTATTATTAGCCTGGCCGTTGGCTGCATTAACTTCTATTAATTTCTGCCCGGCTACGTTAAACACCTGCACAGCTCTTAAGTTAGCCGGTTGAGGGTAGAATTGTACCAAAACAGCTCCACTAGTTGGATTAGGTGTAACCAGGAAACCCAATCTTTTCAGGTTCGGGTTAATAACAACTGTTCTAACGTTTATATCATCCAGGTAAATATTGTTTTCGTAGCCAGTAGTATTCCTGATACTTATTAATAAATTACCCCTTCCAATAAAATTTACGAGGTTTATTGAGTCTTTTCTCCATTCTGATAAAGTTGGAGCAAAAGCGTTTGTTGTTGAACCTTGTCTTGTAACCAGTTGGCTTCCATACTTTTTATATACGGTTGTATAACTCTGGCCACAATCGGTACTAACTAATACCTGCAACGTGTCCCAGTTGTTGTTTGCGCTCGAAGAAGATGTGTACGTAGCAGCAGCAACCTGGAATGAAAAAAAAGCAGAGTCAACGTTTTGCAGGTTAACAGTTGGTAATCGCAAATCGTCAGAAGAACCTACAATACTATAGTTGTAATTTTCCATCACAACACTGGATGATCCGGTTTTAGCAACCCCAGTAACTTTTTTCCAGGTAATATGATTATCCGGATTAACAATATCCCAGCCTGGAGGTGGAAACGAATTTCCTTCAAAACTTTCGGATACGCTTGTTACCGGATTGTAGAATTGAATAATGGTGGAGATGGTATCATTTGATACAGTTTCGTCGGCATTATTATTCGGTTTCGAGATATAAATAGTCAGCGTGTGAATACCAACCGGCGTGTTGATGTTATTTAGATTTACAGATGTTGAGGCCAGGTAAGCTAGTGAACCGGTCCATTTATAAATTGAAGTGCTGCCACTATCAATCCTGGCAATGATATCTAAAGAGGTTAAAGTTTGACTACCATTATTTTGAATACTAACAACAGGATTGAGTGAACTGCTGCATATCCTCTGTGAAGGTTGATCTATCGAAGAAAGGCGTGCATCATAATTCTTTACAATGGGGGGAGAGCAGGCGTTGGAGGTTAATAACGAAGATCGATAAGTAACCAGCGCAGCTTCCATACGAGCTACCTGCTGGGTGGTAAACATCACCAGGCAACTATCAAAGCTGTAATCCAAATAGTTTTGATACATAATGCCATTGCCGGCGGCGGTACAAGCATCGGTTTTTATACCGGTAAAACAACCTTTTGTGGCGTCTGCCTGGTTAGGCGTATCGTCAACGTAATCTGTTCCGGTACATTCACCTCTGTCATCGCCCCAAATATGATAAAGATTGAAATAGTGCCCTGTTTCGTGTGGAAGCGTTTTGCCCAAATTATAATTTGTTAACGAGCCCCCGGGCAAAGAGCGATAATCTATAACCACCCCTTCCTGCGCGCCGCCGCTTGTAACGGTGGGGAAAGTGGCATAGCCTAGAATGTTGTTGGCAACCGGGCAAACCCAAACATTATAATATCTTTTGGTGTCCCAGCTATTTGCACCCCCGGTAGAAGCTTGTTTCACTGCCTCGTTTTCTGAACTGAACGAGGTTTGAAAAGTCTTAATCCTTTCTATGCCGGATGTACCTTCTCCTGATGGTGTTCGGCGTGCCAGGCAAAATTGAATTGACGACCGGCCAAATAAAGGTTTAAAATAAGAGGGAATTCTACTTGTATCTGCATTCGATCCCGAAAAGGCTTTGTTAAGAACCTCTAGCTGTGCTAATATACTGGCATCTGAAACGCTGGCTGGATTAGTGGTAACAATGTGAAACACAACCGGGATTACATAGGCAACTTTTGCATCACTGTCGGCCTCTGACTGCCTGAATTGGCTTGTTTTTAAAGCGTTGTTAAATGCTTGTCTTTCCCGTTCAAAAACTGCTTTTGCCTGTGGATCACGTGCCAGTTTTAGCTCTAATCTTTGCATTGTAGCGCACTGTTCCTGTGCCACTTTATTGGTCTGCTGCCCTTGAACCAGCATAGGAAATAACAATAAAGCCATGTAATACGTAACGATCCTAAAGTGCATGCTTTAATTTAATTAATTGGGTTTTTGGTTGCTTCGATGTTTCTATTTGCAAGTTTTACAAAGAGAAAACTGTTAAACAATTCCCTGGCTTTGGCTATTTAATTTTTTACCAGCCAATGGGTTTATGTTCAAAGTTTATAAATACGAAATTTAGAAATATTAGTAAATAAAGTTAAATAAAAAGGGTTTAAATAGAGGGGCTTGCCTAAAGGTATCGCAAAGCAAGTAGCAGGCAGTTACTTTGCATAATAAAAACTGCCGATGAAGTCAGCAAGTATTAATGAATTGAAACAGGAGTTGCTTACTCTGCCACCGAAGAAAGTGTTAGAGTTGTGTCTTCGGTTGGCAAAATTTAAAAAGGAAAACAAGGAGTTGCTCTCTTATCTGTTGTTTGATGCCCAGGATGAACACGGTTATGTAGAAAGCATTAAAAATGAGATTAGTGAGCAATTTTCAGATCTTCCAAAGGGCAATTGGTACCTGGCAAAAAAAGCATTGCGAAAAATATTAAAGGCAATAACTAAATACAGTAAACACACAACAACTAAAGAGTCTGAAGTAGAAATGCTTATGCACTTTTGTACAAGCCTTAAAAACTCCGGACTGCGTTACCGATCCTACAAATTGTTGTCATCCTTGTACGATCAGCAATTAAAAAAATTGAGTGCGTTAATTGAGCAAGTGCATGAAGACCTGCGTTTTGATTATAAAAAGCAATTTGAACAATTGTTATAAGAAAAACAATTGTATAAAGTGGCGGCAGAGGCTGCCAGGGATATAAGATAGATTAATAAAAATAGAAATGACAAAGAGAAAGTTAACAAATGTACCCGTATCAGTTCTTGATTTAGCTACTATTTTAGCTGGAAAAAAACCGGCGGATACTTATAGAAATAGCATTGATTTAGCCCAGCATGTGGAGCGCTGGGGGTTCAGGCGTTACTGGCTGGCAGAACATCACAGTATGGAAAGTATTGCCAGTTCTGCTACTTCGGTTTTAATAGGGCACATAGCGGGTCATACCACTTCAATTAGAGTTGGGGCCGGAGGAATAATGTTGCCAAACCATGCGCCATTAGTAATAGCGGAACAATTCGGGACGTTGGAGTCACTATACCCCGGTAGAATTGATTTAGGCCTGGGCCGCGCCCCGGGCTCTGACCAGGTTACCATGCGTGCTTTAAGGCGAAGTGTTGCAGAAGGACCAAATGATTTTCCGGAAAGCGTGCTGGAACTTAAAAAATATTTTTCAGCAGAAAATAGAGCGGCTAAAGTAAGGGCAATTCCAGGTGAAGGTCTTAATATTCCAATCTGGCTGCTTGGCTCTAGTACTTACAGCGCGCAACTTGCCGCCATGTTAGGGCTGCCGTTTGCATTTGCAAGCCATTTTGCTCCCACTTATTTGCATCATGCACTGCAATTATATCATCAAAACTTCCAGCCTTCGATAGAATTAAAAGAACCTTATGCCTTAGCTTGTATCAACGTTGTTGCTGCCGATACCGATGAAGAGGCTAATTACATCGCTACTTCATTTTATCAACTTGCCATGGGCATCATTCACGGTTCAACAAAGCCCATGCAACCCCCGGTAGAAAATATGGATGAAATATGGAGTGAAGCCGAAAAAGCTGCCATCCTTCAAATGATGAAATACACGTTTATTGGAGGTCCGCAAACCATCAAAGACAAAATGAACATTTTTTTAGGTGAAACACAGGTAGATGAAATAATGGTTACGTCTCATATTTATGATCATTCTGCCCGCATTCGTTCTTATGAAATCATTTCTGAAATTTGGAAGGAATTTAAGCAGGAGGATAAATGAGAATAGGTTACAAGCTAACTATAGCTTCTAAAATTTCCACAACAAAGGTCTTTGAACGTCACTTTTGCTACCTTAAAACAAAAAAACTTGTGCTAGATGCAAAAAAGGAACCTGCACAGCAGATTCCTTTGGGAGGATCCAGTTGATCGGTGTATTCCTCATTTTATCTGAGGGCTGGCCTGAGTTTATTGCAAGGAAATCTATTCCTCCTGTTGTGAAGATTGTATAGTATTTACTGCTCTTCTTAGCCCTTCGTTTATTTGTGCACGGTATCGCTCCGGCCACTTGCGCATAATAGTAAAATATAATTTTCTTACATCGCCATCTAGTGTTAAGTCTGCAGCTTTTAAGCCGTTCGAAATAATATACTTTTCAACAGCTTCAATAAAGTATTCGTCATCTAGTACATTGTTTTGCTCATAATGGGTTATAGGATTAAAAGGTAAACTTTTCACCTCTGTTTGCTGTCCTTGCTTTCTTATTTCGGTCATATTGAGTTGAATATTTCTCGAAAGCGATAACATCTCTTCTAACATATCTTCTAATGTTCTCTTGTGAGCTTTTTTAGTAGGTGGTATCACTTTTAATATTTCATCAACTCTTGCGTTAAATTTGGGCCATAACAGCTCAAACTGATTTCTTAATTTGGTCGAACTTAAAGGCTTATCGGAAGACACTTCATTAATCATAGTAATAGTTCGGTAAATCTCTTCTTTTGAAAATGTTGCCGTTTGAAATTGAGTCAGTGGACCAACAATTTGAGACTGATGTACATTAAATAGTACCGGCACTACTTTCGAGCTCTCTACATTTTTAGATAACGCCCCCGCTTCAAACATTATCCAAGAACTTTCTAAATTATCTTCAGTCAAAATGATTAAGCCTATAGCTGTGTTTTCCAATTCCTGGCTAATATTATTGTTCCATCTTGAGCCTTTACCGATGTCGTGCGGAGAATAAAAAACTTCCGCTGCTTGAATAACGCTTTCGATCCAGTCTTTTAATGCTTCTGCTAAAGCTTTGCTTAAATCACCTGACCAACTTAAAAATATTTTCATGCTCGTTTTTACATTTTCTAATCAGTTTTACCTTATCATTGTTATGAGCTGTTATGATCAATTTCATTGCTTTAATCCCATATAGCAAATTAGTACAATAAAAAAACCTGAAAGCTATTGTGGCTTCCAGGTTTCTTTGGTAGAGCGTACGGGAATCGAACCCGTGATTCCTCCGTGAAAGGGAGGTGTCTTAACCCCTTGACCAACGCTCCATTTTCCGTAAATGGAGTGCAAAAATAGGTGCACCACATATTCCAGCCAAAACTTTTTTCTATCTTCCAGCAAAAAAAATTCAGAACTTTTCTTTTTTTGATGCATAACCTTTTGAAGAACAACTGCAGAATTATGTAGCCTGCATCGTGGAATAAATATTGATGACAAAAATTATCGTTATTAATCCCCCCATTCATTGTAATTTTGCCACGTTTTTAAAAATACAAAATCTAAAATATGAGTACAGTTAAAGTCGCCATTAACGGTTTCGGACGTATTGGCCGTTTGGTTTTTCGCCAAATTTATAATATGGAAGGTATTGATGTTGTAGCTATTAACGATCTTACCAGTCCTAAAGTTCTGGCTCACTTATTAAAATACGACAGTGCACAAGGCCGCTTTACAGGCGAGGTTACCAGCACTGAAAATTCAATTGTTGTAAATGGTGAAGAAGTAAAAATATATGCACAAAAAGACCCTGCTCAAATTCCATGGGGAGAGCATGGTGTAGACGTGGTGATAGAAAGTACTGGTTTCTTTACAGATAAGGCGAAGGCTGAAGCGCATTTAACTGCAGGTGCAAAACGTGTTGTTATTTCCGCTCCTGCAACAGGTGATCTTAAAACAATTGTTTTTAATGTAAATCACGAAATTCTTGACGGCAGCGAAACAATCATTAGCTGTGCATCTTGTACAACTAACTGTCTTGCTCCAATGGCAAAGGTGTTGAACGATACTTATGGCATCGCTGGTGGTATCATGACTACCATCCACGCTTATACCAATGACCAAAATACACTTGATGCTCCACATCCAAAAGGTGATCTTCGTCGAGCAAGAGCTGCTGCTCAAAACATTGTTCCTAATAGCACTGGTGCTGCCAAAGCGATTGGTTTAGTATTGCCTGAGTTAAAAGGCAAGTTAGATGGTAGCGCTCAACGTGTTCCTGTAATCACTGGTTCTTTAACCGAGTTGGTTTCTATGCTGAACAAGCCGGTAACCATCGAAGAAGTAAATGCAGCTATGAAGGCTGGCAGCAACGAAAGCTTTGGTTACACTGAGGACGAAATTGTAAGCAGCGATATTATTGGCATTAACTATGGTTCTTTGTTCGATGCTACCCAAACTAAGGTTATGAACATGGGAGACAGGCAGCTTGTAAAAACAGTTAGCTGGTACGACAATGAAATGAGCTATGTAAGCCAGCTTGTTCGTACAGTTAAGTTTTTTGCAGGTTTAATTAATAAATAGTTTTGTGTGGTGACAAGCATTTGTAATACTTATCAGCATCCTTGTGTCACTCATTTTTACCAATAGATCTTTAATGACCGCAGCTCTGTTTGAGCTGCGGTTTTTTGTTTAAATTTGGTATATGAATGAGCAGGAGATCCTAGTGTGATTATCACGCATTACAATAAAGCCAGGCATGATGGCTGGCCGACCTACTCCTCCAAAGTAATCAACCTAAAGA
>Ga0181464_1001272_pt1 | contig 12568 bp, 16 predicted proteins | sample InSIn2gowninarea_FD_119074 | JGI IMG/M metagenome (GOLD analysis project Ga0181464, IMG submission 119074) | Clean room microbial communities from NASA Spacecraft Assembly Facility at Jet Propulsion Laboratory, Pasadena, California, USA -... ...
TTTAATGGTGTCAAATTGTTCGAATCCTTAACATTAACATCAACCAGCGCATTGGGTAGCGTATAATTTAAAACCAATAACGGATACTTATCTTGCGTAATAAAATCACTATAGGCATATTTGATGGCACTCATGATAGTACTATTATTCACAGGTCTTTTATTGATTACTGTATGCGTAAACGTTGATTTACTACGATTAAGTATTGGTAGGCTGATATAACCATTAATATCTACACCTTCATAGCTTAAATTAACCGCAATACAATTATCCTTAAACTCTTTGCCCAAATATTTAATCTCAAACAACCTTGCAAATAAATTATCACGTTTTAAATATTTTAATGTCTGCTTATTATTGATCAACAAATTAAATGCTATATTGTAGTTCACTATAGCCAATTTATTGACAATTTCTGTAATGAGTTGATTTTCATTTTTCTCGCTAGTAAGAAATTTTAATCTATTCGGAGTAGCAAAAAACAGATCTCTAACTTCAACACAAGTACCAACAACCAAATTGCTAGGAGTAACGTCTGCTGTTAATTCTCCTCCTTCATAGCTAATTGTCCAGGCATCACTGGAGCTTACTGATTTAGAGATAAGTTTTACTTTAGCAACCGCAGCAATGGAGGTTAATGCTTCACCCCTAAAGCCTAAATGTTCTATATTTACCAAATTACTATCAGTTAGCTTAGAAGTAGCATGAAGCACAAAAGCTTTTTTTAAATCATCTTTTTCAACTCCTGTCCCATTATCAGTAACGGTTATGAGATTCCTACCCCCATCTTCTATATGAATACTTATTTCGTTACAGCCCGCATCAATGGCATTTTCCACGAGTTCTTTTACTACGTTTGCTGGTCGTTCGATTACTTCTCCAGCGGCAATACGATTTATGGTTTTATGGTCTAAAAGCTTAATAACAGACATTTGATTTAAAGAATAAGTTAAAATAATAAACTTTATTTGTTAAGTGAGAATATATATTTTAAAATCATAAAAATCAATAAAAATAATGAGACTATAATATTAATTTTATTAATAATACTAACTGACCAAAAAATGAAAATAAGGAGGAAGTTTAGGATATAAAACCAATTGACTTATATTTCCTAATTCATATAATAGCACTAATTTTTAAACAGGAGTGATGTTATGAATGAAAATTTAAAAGAGAACTCTGAAATTAGAAAGACAATAACGATGAGCAATACTGATGTTAACCAAGAGTTATTGCAAGCTATACAAATACAAAGATGGAATTTAGATAAAGTTCAGCATTGGCTTGAAAAAGGGGCTGATGTTAACTTCACATATAGCTACGGCAAAACTCCTCTACATTTGAGCGCGAATCAAGGGAAAACAAAATTAGCAAAGTTACTAATCGAAAAAGGTCGGATATTAATGCTACCGATGTCTATGATAAAACTCCTCTTCATTTGGCGGTTTATCATGGTAGAATAAAGACAGTAGAATTACTAGTAAAAAAAGGAGCTAATCTCGAAGCCACTGATAAATATGGTAAAACAGCGCTTCATTTAGCGGCTTATCGAGGCAAATGGGAAGTATTAGAACTACTAATAGCAAAAGGAGCAAATATTAAGGCTACTGATCAGGACGGCAAAACTCCTGTTTATTTTGCAGCGGTAAATGGTAATTTGGCAGAAATAAAATTATTAATAGAAAAAGGTGCGGATATTAAAGTTGCTGACAATAATGGCCGAACACCGCTGCATAGGGTTGCCGGTATTGGTCATTTGAATATAGTAAAACTGTTAATCGCAAAAGGTGCTGAAGTTAATGTTAAGGATTCGAACAATTTGACACCATTAAACTATGCGGAACGAAACGGTTACAGGGATGTTGTTGAATTTTTGCTAAGTAAAGGGGCTGAGGTTGATACTGAAAACTCGACTTAAAAATAAAATGCCTAGGAAGAAGTGTTAATAGTGAGCCAAGGAAGGTAGTAAAGAACAGTGAGGTAAAGGTTAGCCCAACAAACTTATGACAGAACATTATGTTATGTAAAAATAAATAGGATGTAAAAGATGGGGGTTCATAAATATTAATAAATTTTTACTATTAATTAAATGATTAGAAAGTTTTAAAAGTGGTTGCACTATCAAGTTGACTTACTTTCAATCTAAGGTTCAAAATGATCACCATTACGGTAAGCCACTGTAAATAAAAAAATTTAGTGTTAGCGAAGGAAAAATTTTATGCTAAATAATTCTGTCAATTCTACTTCTCCTCAAAAAAACTTTTCTCTGTTAGCTAACTTTTTTATTCATTGCAAATCATTACTGGAAACATTGATTTTAATACTCTGTGGTTTATATGAGTCAAAAAAATTATTTGTGCAAAGACTAAAAAAAATACAATCCATAATCAAAGAAATAAAACCTGATTTGTTTACGAGCGAATTCGAAGAAGAATTTAAACAACGCATTAAAGAGGATTTGATCAAAAATTATAGCAGTACAAATAAAAAACTTTCTGCTGAAGAAATTAATGCTGAAATCAATGAATATGTAAAGATATTAAAGTATTTATTATTGATAGGTGTTATTAACGAATTAAAAATAGGGGTTAGCACACCAGAAAATTATCCACCAAAGAAAAAATTTTCCGATAAGGAATGGAATGACCAAGTTAAGTTAAAAGAACAAACCAAGCAGTTATTAGAAAGTGCCAAAAATAAAGATGATGATCAATCAGCAACTCAGATAAAAAATATATTTTCAAAAAACTGTACGCCTGGAGTACGAAATTCTTTTATTATTGTACAGGTTTTGTTTTTTTCAACAATTACACTAAATTACTTAATATATTCGCAAATATTAACAACAAATTATTTGTTATTCAATTATTTTCCTATTTTCGCTTTGCCGCAATTTTTATCATTGTTACAAACAACATTTAGGCTCAGTCTAGCATACTTCGATATCAAAAGTGAGAACAACGGAGTATTTAAATTCAATATCAATAACCTAAAAAAATCCGTGCTATTATTAACAGATTTTTCTAGTAAGTTGCTATCAGTATTTTTTTACGGTAGTTTATTTGTTGAAATAATACAATTAATCAACTCTTGCTTACAATCTTTAAATGTTTTTTATCGAATATACTTTTTATGGGGTATCAAAAATAACTTAATCCAACATCGTGAAGAAGGAGAAGCCTTCAAAAGATCTTTGCAAGAGAGCATAGAAAGTAGCCGGAATAATGATTGGCTAGAAATGCACAAATTTAATGAATATATAAGTATTCTTGGACATGACTGTTATAAATATAAGAAAACAAATTTTTACTTGTACTTGTTTGGTATGGTAGCCAGTATCGTTTTTACATTAACAAATCACTCTATATTTTTTAAAGATTTTACCTACTTACCCTTGTTTAACTTTATACTAGGTTTAGTAAGTATGTGCACAACATATGGCGTGCTGTATCTTACTATTACCCACAAATATGAAGTTCAGTAGCAAGTCTCCATCCTTCTGCTAAATCAAAGAGACGTCTCCATCCTTTCCAAAGGGTGATAGGACCTGGTTCTGGGTCATTTTTTCTGGCTAAGTGGCCTCCAAGTTGAGCGATCCATAAAACAGCTTCTTTTATGGTAGGAGTTACATTGGAACATGGTTTTCTGTGTATTTTAACGTATAAAACTTTCCACTCTTCTTCAGCTAATAAGGTAGTACATGGTAGTGTTGGATCAGTTCTTGCAATTGTTGTAATAAAGAAAATCCTCCAAGCAATAATACTCATAACAGTTAAATATCGCATTAGCCTTTCTGCTGTTCCAAGTCTACATTCTTCAACTTTTAGACCAGATTTTAAGATTTTATGAAATATCTCTATTTTCCACCTAAGGCAATACCATCTAACTTTTTCAATAGCCTCATCAAAAGTATTAACAGGAAGATTCGTTAAAAGCATCCACTCTAATGGTTTTGCTTCAGAAGGGCAATCCTTTTCAATAACATGAACTCCGTAAAATTGGAGGCTAAATTTAGATAGCTGTTCCCTCTTATATCTTATGTGATCTTCTCTATATTTTATGTGATCTTTATGTGGATTCATCATGAATTTCCCGAATCTAACTTCTAAAAATGCTACTCTTTTTTGTTGATTATCCCTAGCAGGAATTTCAATTTCTACTTTTCCAGCACAAGGAAGGCCTTGAATAAATGACCATAATTTTTGTTTGTTTTTTGTATGTGCAAATTTTTTATTTATATCCCTGTTGTATTGAGCCCTTACTAAAACTGCTGAGTCAAGATTGTATGCAAGCTTAAAAAAGTCATACATGTCTGCTTCTCTGTCACATACAGTTATAGTTTGAGTTGAATCTATCATGTCATTTGTCTTTTTTAAACTTTTTAGCCACTTTATACTTTCTTTGTCTTCAATAGGAATGTTATTATGATGGCTCCTTTGCTCTTTCTCTTCTGCAGAAATGGATAGTCTCGAGTCAGTCTTTTGATCCAGTATTCCCAATACCAAACCTTCTGTACTAACGGCAAGAGCTGTGTGCATCACTATACCCTTTCCTTTTCCAGAAATAGCTCCCAGTCCCTTTGTTTTTTCATGACTTGTATATGAAATATAACTTGTATCTTGCACTACAAGAATTCTTTTATGGGCTTTTGTTCTTTCAACTGTTTTAGCAACATGTGAATCTAGAATATCGCCTTCTTTTACATTTTCATTTTGAAAAAAACGATATGCTGCCTTTACCTCTGACCAGCTTCCGCATGCTCCGTTGATTGAACTTTCTGGTAAACTTATTAAATTATCAGCAATATTTACTAATCGATTAGTTAACCTTTTATCTCCAAGTATAGCATCTCCAAACTCATCTCTAGCCCATTCATTACTTTCTTTTGCCATTTTTATACCCTCAATATTTACACACTTTAATATTGTAATACTTTACTTGTAAGTCCATTTATATTTGTGGGTAATAGTAAGGATGGGATCAGCAGCAGTAGTCTCCGCAGCAAACAGGCATTCAGGATATGCAATACCAATAAGAGAGATAACACTCCGTTCTCTTAATGCCATAACTCAAGCAAGAGCTGGATTGTCAGCAGGTTTAGGAGCGGGAATAGCAACAGCGTTATTAAGAATTGGTATAAAACCATTAACATCTGATGTTGGAATAACTCCTTCTCAATTCAATATGGAATTCGGAGAATCATTAAGAAGGTGTCTGCAAACTATATAGAAAGAAGTGTAGATTTGTGATATAAAGGTAATTTTAATATGTATCCAAGTGACATGAATGGTAAGGAGTGGGAAATTTTAGAGCCATATTTTGAACCCAAAAAGACAGGTAGACCAAGAAAGCATCATATTAGGACGGTTATTAATGCGATAAGGTATGTGATGAGAACAGGCTGTCAATGGAGGCAATTACCTAAAGATTTTCCTCCATGGAAAACAATTTACAGTTGGAACACACGACTAAAAAACAGTGGAAAATGGAAAGAAATACATGATATTTTAGTGAAAAAAGTAAGAAGGATGATGGGAAAGAATGAAACACCATCAGTCGGAATAATTGACAGTCAATCAGTAAAAACGACTCAAAAAGGGGGTCTAGAGGTTACGATGCAGGCAAAAAAATAAAGGGTAGAAAACGTCATATTATTGTAGATACGTTGGGTCTTATTAATGTGGCTGAAGTTCATAGCGCAAGCATTCAAGATCGTGATGGAGCTTTAGATCTTTTTGTTCAAGCGAAAAAGAAAACACCAACTTTACAGAAGTTTTTTGCTGATCAAGGATATACTGGTACTCTGCAAAATCGCTGTTTTCTGAAGACAGGATGTCTACTCACAATTGCCAAAAAAGCTAGTGATGCTGTAGGATTTCATGTTATTCCCAAGCGCTGGATTGTGGAAAGTTGGCTCTCAAATTTTAGACGTATGAGTAAGGATTATGAGCATTCTCCTCAAACTTCGGAAACCAATATTTTCTTTAATATGACTACTGTTATGCTCGCTAAATTAGCTCATTCTTGAATTTGCAGACACCTTCTAAGTAAAGGGCTATAGAAAATGTAATTGGTTTGCTTAAACGCTTTAAAATTATTGCAGATAAGTATCGAAATAGAGGTAAACGCTTTGGATTGAGGTTCAATTTAATTGCTGGAATTTACAATCTAGAGTTGTTGAAATGAGTTATGCAAGAAGTCTAATGTACATCATCGAGAGAAAAAGCTAATATAAAGTAATAAATATAATACTAGATATGGAATGCATTAAGTGCAACGGCATTTGTGTTAAAAACGGTAAATTGAAAAGTGGAAACAAATGCAAAGAATGTGGCAAACAATTTACAGAAAATGCACAGAAAAAGTATATTTCTGAGGGGGAATGGGAGCTTTTAGACAGGCTTTTGCTTGAGCGAGTGTCGATAGCTAAGAGTTACAAAGATATCAGTTGCAAAATTATGTAAATAAAAAGTATGACAACGTAAAAAAAAATTTGAAAATTCAAGGGAAATGGACAATTCTAAGCGAAAAATAGTGGTAGAATGTGACGAAATGTGGAGTTTTGTTGGCAAAAAGGCGAATAAGGCATGGATTTGGTTAGCTATGGATAGGCAAATAATTGATATTCTACCACATATGGTTTAATTTCTGGAATATCGACTTTTGGGTAGAGTATATGGTTTCTCACATATTATCAGCTCTCCTCCACATTCACAAGTTCCTGGCAGCTCCATTTTTATTACTTCATTCGCATTCATTTTATCCCGAAAATTGCCCTTATGACCAACTTGGGCACCAATTTTTCTATCGCTTTTTGGCTTATCTTTTGTTATTTTATATAATTCTTTTGAACTTGGTATCGATGAATTTTTTGAATTTACTTTCTTTTAATTCAGCGTTCTCTATTTTTAAGTTTTCTACTTCTACTTTTAGATTTTCTATCTCTATTTTAAAATTTTCACAGAGCTCTAAAAGATTAGACATATAGATTTAAATTATCACTCCATCCTTGTCTACTTACTTTTTACCGCTGCAGTGAATGGATACATATACTTAATATATCCTAGCAGAAAGCTACAATCAGATCAATAATAAATTAAAAGTCTTATACTTATTATTGAAAATGAGAACAACAAAAAGCCTATAAGAAGTTTCCTATAATTCCTTTTAAGCGAGTTTTTAACTTTTCAAATATCATAACATTATTGATGCGTCTATCAAGAAATGACAGGGTATCTTCAAAATCTTCTGAATAATCCTTAATAAAGAATAATATTGTACTTAAGTATACTCCAGCCAATATGCCTCGTTTTGTGTAATAATTGAAGTCTGTAGATTGATCATGGATGCCGTACCAAACTGTGTTAGCAGTCTTATATAAGAGTTTACTAGAAAAGTATGTATTTTTTGGCAGCACAGAGAATGACAAAATATTTTTTAAAAATTCTCTGTAATTTGGCAGTTTCGCGTAGTTTGAAAGATGCATGTGAATTGCCAACTTTATTCGTTCGCGTACCTTCATGTTTTCCAAATTAGAATTTTGCAACTGGGTTTCCATTGAGTTATTTAAATCCTCTGCGATGTACTCCAAGGCGCTATATATTCCATTTTGAAATTTACAAAAACTGTTAGGTAAATTAAGATTCGTGCAGACTTTTAATAGCGTCTCATCACTTATTCCTTCAAATGGAATGACCCTAATTAGCTTATCTATTATTAATTTTTGTTCCATAGCAACATTTGACTAAATAAGATTCGTAATTGTAAATGAATCCTTTAAATTTTCAAACATCTTGCAAAAAGCTTCACCACGCTCTTCAAAATTCGTCCATTGATCAAAAGAGGCACATGCGGGGGAAAGTAATATTGCTATTTCCTCTTTGCTACTCAAGGCCTCTTTGCAAGCTAATTCAAATGCATTTTTTAGATTGCCACAGTCTACAAAATTCACTTTATTTTTCATAGTAGCTGCAAAAGCTTCAGTTGATTCTCCAATTAAGAAAGCTTTTTTAATTCTCGGAAAATGCTTGCTTAGTGATTCTATGCCTCCCTCTTTACTTCTTCCGCCAACAATCCAATATATGTTATTGTAAGATAAGATCGCTTTTTCAGTTGACTCAGCATTAGTTGCTTTGCTGTCATTCACAAATGACACGTTTTTTATTTTACCAAGCAGCTCATTTCTATGTTTCAATCCTGAAAAAGATTTAATTCGATTAATAATCACACTTCTATCTATTTTAAGTAACTTACATACTGCATATGCAGCAGCTATGTTTTCTGCATTGGAAATTAGATTTATTTTTGCATCACTTAGGTCGCAAGTGTCATCCAAGTAGCTGACACTGGAATCCATACTTTTTTCCTGGATCCCAGTGTCGGAGCACTGGGATGACACCGAAAGGTGTTCCTCCACCAAAGCTCTCCCTGATATTGGAACTTTGTCTCCGATAAAATCATTAAATATTCCAGCGGTGATTTGATTGTCACATCCTATCACTGCTATTTTACTACCGTTTATCAGTTTTAATTTAGCTGCTATATAATTCTCCATACTTCCATGCCTATCTATGTGATCTGGTGTGATATTGAGTAATACGGAAATATCAATCTTTTTCATCTGAGTAGCCGATACTGGAATGACAGTATGCATGTTCAGCAAATCCAATTGAAAAGAAGAAAGTTCGATTACATAAATCTCAGCATCTCTGTTTAGGTTCAAAACTGGAATGCCTAAATTTCCTCCAACATCCACCTTTTTTTCGACGAATTTTAATATATGCCCTATTAGCGACGTAGTGGTTGATTTACCATTTGTTCCAGTGACACCTACAACTTTCTGATTTGTCGTTTTGGCCTCTAGAAATAACTCAATATCTGATGTTATTGTGCAATTAAAGCTTCTTGCAAGTTTCACTATCCAATGAGGCTTTGGGTATGCAAGTGGTATTCCAGGGCTTAAAATCAACGCTACTATCTCTTGCCAATTATACTCTTTTGGATGAATAAAGTTGCACTCTTTATATATTATTCTTGTATTTGCTATTCGTTCTTCATTATCATCCCATGCATAAACTTTTGCTCCGCTGTTTATTAATGCATTAATAGCAGACGAACCAGTCTCGCCAAGGCCAAAAACTGCAACACTTTGATTTTTATATTTATTTAGCTGTATCATCGAATATTATCTTAAAAAAATATTATACAATTGCAACAGACTGATTACTTGCAAAAAGATATATTTAGGTATATATCTAAGTTTGTTTAACACATACGTTAAGAACTATGAGCATTGATGATAAAGTAGTTTTTAGAATTTATAAACCAACAAAAACTGCAACGCAATCTGGTTTAGGTAATACAAGTTATTGGCATCTGAAAATTGAATCATCTGATTCTTATTATATCGATTCTCTGATGGGCTGGGTGGGTTCAAAAGATCCAAGAAAGCAGATTGTGTTAAAATTTGATTTTCTTGAAAAAGCAGTATCTTATGCAAAAAAACGTAATGTTAAATATATAGTTGAAATGCCAAAAAACGCTAAGAGACTACTAAAATCTTATGCAAATAATTTCATACTAAAATAATGTATATTTGAGTATACTTTATGATTGATTGTTAAATTTGATTTTTTTATCTATAATTATGGTTATATATTTAAAAAATGTATATAATTTTTTTTAAATAACAAATATTGAGGAGTTTTATATGTTAGATGTTTTCTATATTGAAGGTGTATATTCTACGCCCGATCACTGCGATACTTATACTGGTGAGGTAAGTTTTAATGATATTATATCAGGTAAGAGTTTTAACCTACGTTCACACAGCGGAGAAGAAGCTAAAATAAATTTAGATATGTTCACATTCAATATTGATATTGCTGTTAACGATAAAAATGGAAAAGAAATAACAAGAGAGCTTAGAGATATTGAATTTACAACGAAAGATGATGGTTCTTGGTGTATTAATAAAAAAATCGACAGTGATGAGTTTGAAATTACAATAAAGTCGTTATAATTTTACATTTCAGGCGCAACATTTAGTACTGGTGCTATTCTGTTTATAATGTTTTTGACTACAGGTGCGGCGATTACTCCTCCAGTGGAAAATCCCGTGCACTGCGGCTCATCGATGGCAATCAGAACTATGTAACTTGGGTCGAGCGTGGTTAGCACTCCTATAAACGATGCTATGTTTTTATCTTTTCTATATTGACCGTTTATTACTTTTTCTGCAGAGCCAGTTTTTCCACCTATTGAATATGCTTTAATGTTCGCTCTTTTGCCAGTGCCATCTTTTACTGCTGCACGTAACAATTTTCGTATTTCTCTGGAAGTTTTTTTTGTAATGATTTGCTCTCCTATACTTTTTTTATTCAATATCAAAGTTGCGTTGTAAAATATTCCATCATTAACTAGCGCAGCTGCAGTTTGTGCAATGTGCATAGGAGTCATAGCTACCCCATAACCATAAGACGCTGTTATTAGAGTGCTTTCGCTCCACTTACTTGGCACTATGGGCATAGATTTTTCTGGAATTTCTATTTTTAAAGGAGAAAATAGCTTCATAGTCTTAAAATATTCTACTTGCTTTTCAATGCCTAATTTGGCGGCAATTTTTGCTGCACCAATATTGGACGATTTCACAAATATATCTCGAACATTAATTTCTTTAATCTTAGATTTATGAAAATCATGAATTTTATATTTTCCGATAACAATCGGTTGTGAAACATCGTATAAATCGCTAATGTTTGTAACATTTGCATCAAGTGCTGCAGCTATTGTAAATAATTTTAGCACCGATCCCATCTCATACACTCCAAGGCTAGCACGGTTAAACTTTTGTACATTTTCTGCCTTATTTTGGAGATTTGGATTAAAGTCAGGCAAACTAACCATTGAAATAATTTCACTATTTTTTACATTTAAAACAATTCCCACTCCCCCAAGCGCATGATATTTATTAATAGCTTTAGTTAATTCATCATGCACTACATCCTGAATTCGCAAGTCCAAAGATAGCCCAGTAGGCTTTTGTTGTTTATTTTTACTTATATACGCTTCAACACCAGCAATACCATTGCCATCTATGTCAGTATAGCCAAGCACATGCGCAAATAAATTACTGTGTGGATATATACGCTTCACATCATCATAAAAATTTACTCCTGGTACACCTGTGCTTTTTATTGCAAGCAGCTCTTTGGGGGTTAAATGCCGTTTTATCCATACAAATTTCTTTGTTGAGCTCAATAATTTATTTAAATTCTCATATTCAAGATCATTAAAAATATAACATAGCTGCTTTGCTATACTTTCCGAATTGTTTATTCTAGTTGGATCTATATATAGTGATATTGTGGGTACATTTGTTGCTATTACCACTCCATTTCTATCTAAGATATCAGATTGTTTATATGTCTTATTATTAACATGTTTTAAATTCTCTGAAGTGTTCGAATGATCAAATGTTAAAGAGAAGATACGAAAAATAATTACTATATAAAATATAAACAATGGTACTATAAAACATAATGAGCGGAGCTTGTTTTTTTGCATATTTATTTTATTTGAAAGGAAATGGAAATTATTTTAGCAGAACCACGAGGCTTTTGTGCTGGAGTCAAAAGAGCTGTAGATATATTAGCTATCACTTTAGAAAAATACCGAAACAAGTGCCAGGTGTATGTGTTACATGAAATTGTTCACAATAAGTATATAGTAGAGGATTTTAAGAGACAAGGAGTGGTTTTTGTAAATAGCATTGGTGAAATTAAGGATAATGGTGGAGTGCTGATATTTAGTGCGCATGGAGTATCTAAAAGCATAGAAGATGATGCAAAAAGCAAAAACATTCAAGTGATCAATGCAACATGTCCTTTAGTTAGCAAGGTACACAAGGAAGCACAAAAGTATGAGGAAGATGGCAAAGAGCTAATCTTAATTGGGCACGAAAACCATCCAGAAGTGAAAGGAATCAGAGGAAGAGTGAGTAACCCTGTAATTTTAGTGCAAACTATACAAGATGTATATGATCTGCAAGTTAAAGACTCAAGGAACTTATCCTATGTTACTCAAACTACATTAAGCATCGATGATACTCGTGAAATTATTGCTGCCCTGAAATCAAGATTTCCAAACATCACTGGTCCTGACTTGAAGGACATATGTTACGCAACACAAAACAGGCAAAACGCTGTTAAAAAATTGACTGAGATTGTGGATATGATGTTAATTATGGGAAGTAAAAATAGCTCAAATTCAAATCGATTATTAGATTTATGTATTTCCAAGGGAAAAAAAACCTATTTGATTGATAATTACAGCTGTGTGGATAAAGAGTGGTTGAAAGGTATAAAAAAACTAGGAATTACTGCAGGTGCTTCTGCTCCTGATATATTGGTGGATGAGCTGATAAATTGTTTAAAATTATACACAAAAGTTAAAATCTCAATTATGCATGGTGGCGTAACTGAGAACGTTCAATTTAAAATACCAAATGTGATTTAGAGCTCTTTCCCCCAATAGTCCGAATATGATAAAATAGGGATTTATTATA
>Ga0181464_1001273_pt1 | contig 12564 bp, 11 predicted proteins | sample InSIn2gowninarea_FD_119074 | JGI IMG/M metagenome (GOLD analysis project Ga0181464, IMG submission 119074) | Clean room microbial communities from NASA Spacecraft Assembly Facility at Jet Propulsion Laboratory, Pasadena, California, USA -... ...
CAACAAAACACGTAGATAGGAAAGTATACAGAGTTCTTGTCTTTGGTTACTTAGAAACATAAATCTTATGGTAATGGCTGTTGGATTCTGTTTACGTAAGTGGTAGATGAAGTCCGTGGCCTCAAGAAACTGCTTCGGATCCCACCACTGAGAAACGTGTGCAAAACAGAGTCCTGTTTGCCATAGGTATCTATGTTTGACTTCCCTTTGACCGAAGTCCTCCTCATAGATCTATGCTAGATGAATAGGATACGATCCATGCCCTGATGTTTTCCAAGCTACCCATGTAGTCCTTTTCCCCTCTTGACACATGGAACTTGCAAAAGCATGGAAGTAGCTGCGGAATAGCCGATTAGCTGCAGAATGTGGCTGCATTCTATAGCTAAAAGAAAAAAGCTTATTCAAATAGTAAACATAAAAGTATAACCTGTAAATCACTGAAATATACTCCTTGAGGCAATGCGTAATGGTTTTTGATGATAAGGATGCATTTTTCATGGAAAAGCAGAGAAGAAGGGATGAGAAAAGTAGCTAAGGGAAAGGCATTTTTGGAACTCAACAATGACTATACATGTACTGCAAATCCCCATTCTTGTCTTCTTAGGAATAAAGACATCTTCATCATGTGCATTGTCAGTGTTTGTCTGATAGTCCATAAGATTACGACTATGTGGAAAATGTGACTCTTTACTTACTAGAAATTATTCATCTTGCCCTTCATAAATGCTGCTCTCATAGTCCTTAGGATTAGGACTAAGTGCTTCATCCCGCCCTTCATCACTGGTGCTCTCATAGTCGTTAGTATTAGGTCTAAGTGCTTCATACTTCCCTTTGTCAGTACTACTCTCATAGTTCTTAGGATTAGGACTAGGTGCAAAATGTGATTCTTGATTTATTCGAAATTATTCATCCTAGCCTTCGCCACTACTACTCTGATAGTCCATAGGATTAGGACCAAGTGGAAACCATGACTCTCTATTCATTTGAAATTATTCATCATGCACTTCATCACTATTGCTCTCATATTCCATAGGATTAGGACTATGTGGAAACCATGGCTCTTTATTTATTTGAAATTCTTTGTAATGCTCCTCATCATTGCATCTCTCATAGTCCATAGGATTAGGAATAAGTGGACATTGTGATTCTCTATCCATTTGAAATTCTTCATCATTGCTACTCTCATAATCCATAGGATTAGGACTAAGTGGAAACTGAAACTCTTTATTTATTTGAAAATATTCATCATGCTCTTATGTTGGGAAAAATACTGAGTGGAGGGGGGTGAATCATAATTTAACCTTTTCTTTTTCAAACCGTATATGCTATTTTATAGAATCCAACCAGCATATATCCATGACTACAATGAACAAAACCAACATATATATAATAAACATGTAACATAGTTAATTCATTGTCTGTTGATCTTAAACCAAAGAGTGATGCTTTTACTAGAAAGTAAACAGATGCAGTAAGAACAAAATAAATTAACACATACAAAGCACATATGAACACCAATATTTAAGGTGGAAACCCAATGCGGGAGAAAAACCACCTGTTTTTGTCATCTCTATCTTCCTTTAATATAAAGAAAAACTATTTAGAATCTTGTACTGGTGCAGACTCATATCTATACGTAGGCACCCAACTGCAGAAGGCTACAACCTTCTCTCATTCTCCAGCTTCAACTGGAAGGGAGCTACAACCCCCTAACTCTTGTCCTAGCTTATATGTTTACGAGTACATAGGTGCCAACCTACAAAAGGATACCACCTTCACTCTTCCTCCAGGGACCATGTTTCATAAATTTTTAGGCTGGATACTCTTGGTACAAAACAACACAATTTGTAGGCCATGTTTCATTAAATTTTCAAACTAGACCCATCAATAAAATTGAAGCTCAAAATTAATCATCATTGCAATACAACCAATCACTAAAATCCATCAACTCTGAAACAAATCACAATCAATCAATATGAACAATCAAATCATTGTCACCAGAACACAGAGCTGAACCCAAAACACTGTATCAACAACCAAAACCAATTGAACCTTCAAAAATCATATGTTAGAATGTATATGCTACTTAAAAGTGTCGAACCAACATGTATGCGTGCCTTCACCAAGGTGAACTAGCATATAGATCTGTAGATAATAACTTATAACTTCAGATATACCCACATCATAGCATATAAAGGATAAATCACGAATTAGCAATCAGATATAAACTATCCATTATCAAATCATACAATGATATGTCATTTCAGGTCTTATGATCCTAATCCAATACTGTATCCAAGGGTGCATAAGATATTTCGGATCTATATCATAACCATAACCCTTACAAACCAAAATATTCTTCAGATAGAAGTATTCATCAAAAAACCTTTCACATGCACACTTACCCTTTGATCTTCTTGTCCTTATATACTTAAAGCCTTTTTCAATACCTCGGACCAAAACAACACTTAGAACCTGTGGTATTCTTAGATGGGATCAAATAATCATTACTCTGCTCAATATTGTGGGCTAATACCATGGTATTCTTTAACCTTAACTTTCCATCCCATACACGCTTTTCTTTCTATGAAAGTGCATGCATATGTATATGCTACTTTTGCTCAGTGAACCCTCTTGTATACACTACTTGGACTAGGCGAACCAACATATACAACACAAATAATTATTTTTCTTCAATTGCTTGATTCTGATCTATAATCCTTTCTTCCATCATCATGTTCTTCTGTGCCATTTATCTGTTACGTTTGAACTAACCTGTGTGTGGGTTTCCATCAAGGACAACACATGTACCATAATGCCAATAATTTCCCCCTTTGGACATGATGGCAACCATATTGGTGTTGATCAATTCAAGCTGTAGAACCTGTTAGATATATCAAGCAACACCAAGAGACTCTCCCCCTTTGACATCAAGGGAAAAGGGTGGACCAATATATTCTCCCCCTTAGAGGTGCTCTATGTTGTCCATTCTCTCCATGAGCACATGTAGAGTCTGCAGAGATACTTTTCAAAATAATAACATGCATCTATAACTCAACTATGTGAGTATGACCTTCCTATCACCAATGACTCGTACATGCCTTAATCACCCAACCAAGCGGGGATATACCAATTTTTCATATATGAATGAAAATTTCAATTACTACATCATCCTTCCCATGCATAGTGGGGTTACAAATTCCATCATAGGTCTTTACATGACCTTTACATCAAATGATATTCATGACATCAAAGACCAAGGACTTGGACAATACCATGATAGTTATCAACAACTATCATACATCATATATGATCTGCACCATAGGAATATCTTAACAACATCAAGAATAACAACCTGCATATGTCCATCATCAAAAGAGTCATCTGAATCAAAACAACTATGTGTCTCAAGCAATATAAGTATCATCTAAGATTTCATAATAGGCCACCAATGTCTATAGCATAGTATCATTTCAACAACATAAGCATCATTATGTACCAAGGTCTTCTAAAGAAAAACATAATGCCAACAATGCATTATTAGAAGCATAGCATATGCTCCCCCTAACCCTGTCATATTTGATCATTGCATATGTTAGTAACAATCATCAAGGCATCATCATCAACTAGTTATTCATCAAGCCATCAACAACTTATGAGGTCCAAAAGCACTTCTACATATCATCAACAGACTGTAATCATCATTAATAAAAAAAAGATAATTGATAATTGACTGAACCATATCAGATCCATTTTCCTAAGTCTGTCACATTGCTTCTTCATCAAACCAACATATATGCGACTGTACAGCTTCTAACTCGAGTATATACGTGACCTGTATTCATAATAACTGTGTATGGGAATTGGAAAACTGATGTTTCACACTTTCAACTCCCCCTGAGTCTATTATGTTTATATATTGAGATAGAACATCATTTCCATGATGTTTCTTCATCAGAGACCCCATTTTACTCTTGTCTCCAGTCATGTGATGAGCACATCCACTATCATATTCGATTTTTAATGAGAAGGGAGCAAGATCACACTTTATCTGATCTTCTTGATTCATGGTGGATTCATCTTTTCCTGATTTTCTGATATAAATCTGGTTATTTGATTACTTACAATATTGTCTAGGGTGATCCATACATTTATTTCTGCATTCTTTTGCTACATGCCTAAACTTGTTACAATCATAGCAACTTATATGTTTCATATTCCTTCTATAGCAATCAATGACTTTTCGACCAAACATATTGCAAGAGAAACAATATCCCTTAAGGTACCTTGAAGATGATGATCTTTCTGTGTGATAGTTATTAGCTTGAAATATTCTTCTTTGCACCTGGTTACAACATGTCCAAAATTATGACAGATATGACATTTAACATTATTCATCAGAGGAAATAACTGGTTATGAATTCCATAGTTAGGAGTAAATGATTTTGTTTGATGAATCTCTTTCCTTGTTTATTGATGGGGTTGACCTCTTAACTCCTTGTTCATCATTTCAGATTTTGCATTAGAATTCCTTGCCTCAGTTTATGAGCCAGATTCACCTTTAACAGTTTCATGAAAACCAAGACCAGTCTTTATAAGTGGAGAATGTTGAACTTTGATGATTTCATCTAAAGTTTCCGATCCTTTAGAAAATCTAGGATTCAAACTTTTTGTCTTCTCAAGTTCTTTTCTTAGACTTATTACTTCAGACTCTAATTTTTCATTGTGCTTGTCCTATTAAGTGAGTTTATGTGTCACTTTGTCTATGACTGTATGCTTTTCGTCCATATAGATTTTGAGTTAAGTGATTTCTTTAAGGAAATCTTCTTCTTCTAAGGTATCATTTTCATATGCCATGAGAAGTTTAAAATCTTGACCATATTCATCACTATTAGACAGACCATCACTATCTTCATCAATATAATAACTTCTTCTATTCCCTTCCGCAAAAGTCTTTCCTTTGTCATGGTTATATTTATGAGGGCATTTAGCAACATAATGGCCAAATATTCCACAAGAAATTTTTTTAAGGGAATCTTACCTCTAAATCTTCTAGAACCTCGTTGAAGTTTCTTCACAAAGTTTACCTAACCTTCTTCTGATATATATCCTGCTTCTTTGAGATCTTCCTTTTCTTTTCCTTTTGCAAAAGCTTTGAAAGCAGCTTCTCTGATTTATGATGGAACTCCTTTCCTCATTTCAAAGGTAGTTAAAATTCCATGAAGTTGAACAATAGTAACGGATTGTAGACCTTCTTTTCTTCAATGGAAGATACTTTTGACTCAAATTTGGAAGATAGAGATCTCAAAATTTTCTCAACTATAGTATCCCCCTTTATTTCTTCAACCAGATTCCTCATATGATTTACAATCTCATCTACTCATAAAAACTAACTAGAAATACTTTCATCACTATGCATCTTGAGAGTTTCATACTAGATTCTGATAGTTTCGAGTTTAGCACATTTTACCTGGGAGTCTCCTTCGTACCTCTGAATGCTTCTGTCCCATATTTCTTTGGTTGTGTTGAAATGCATGATTTTGATGAATTCTGATTCTGATAGACTTCCGAATAAAGCATTGATGGCTTTAGAGTTGGCTTCATATGATTTATTTTCTGCTGGATCCGTGGGGGTTGTTATTGCATATTGGTATCCTCTTTCCACAATTGACAAAACAACAGCTCCAAGTGACTGAAGATAGGCTCTAGTCCTTGTCTTCCAATATACTAATCTATCTTTGTTGAATATTGGTGGTCTGATAGATCCCATTGCTTCATGATTTCTCATCTTGAGAGAACTTCCTTCAAGCAATCAAGCTTCATTTGAAGGACTTGCTCTAATACCAAGTTTGGGGAAAATACTTGGTGGGGGGAATCAATATTTTAACTTTTTATTTTTCAAATTGTATATGCTATTTTATGAAAGCCAACCAACGTATATCCGTGATTGTAATGAATGAAACCAGCGTATAGATAAAAACTTGTAAAACAGTTAATTCATTGTTTGATGATCTTAAGCAAGAGTGTGATGATTTTACTAGGAAAAAAACAAATGCAATAAGAACAGAATAAATAAAAACACATAAGTAGCACATATGAACACCAATATTTAAGGTGGAAACCCAATGCAGGAGAAAATCCAACTACTGCTATCATGTTTGTCTTCTTTTAATATAAAGAAAAATTGTTTACAATATTGTACTGGTGCAGACTCATACCAGTACACAGGCACCCACCTACAGAAGGTTACAACCTTCTCTTGTTCTCCAACTTCTACTGTAAGGAAGCTAAAAAGCCCTAGCTCTTGTACTAACTGATATGTTTACTAGTACGTAGGCGCCGACCTATAGAAGGCTACCACCTTCACTCTTCCTCTAGGGACCACATTTCATAAATTTTGAGACTGGATACTCTTGTTACACAACAATACAATTTGTAGGCCAAGTTTCATAAAATTATCATACTAGACCCATCGGTAACATTAAAGCTCAAAATCAATCATCAGTGCAATACAACCAATCACTGAAACCCATCAACTTTGAAACAAATCACAGTCAATCAACCTAAACAATCAGGTCACTATTAGTAGAACACAGAGCTGAACCCATAACACTGTATCAACAACCAGAACCAACTACAACTTCAAAAATCATATGTCAGAATGTATACACTACTTAGAAGTGTTGAACCGGCATGTATACATGCCTTCACCAAAGCGAACCAGTGTATAGATCTACAGATAATAACTTATAGCTTCGAAACTATTCTAGATTTCAAAGATATCCAAATCATAGGATATAAAGGATAAATCATGAATTAGCAATAAAATCTAGACTATCCATTATCAGATCATACATGATAAGTCATTTCAGGTCTCATGATCCTGATCCAATATTGTATCCAACAGTGCATAAGATATTTGAGATCTATATCATAACCATATCCCTTACAACACAAAATATACTTCAAATAGAAGTATTCATAAAAAAAAATTTCACATGCACACTTAGCCCTCTGATCTTCTCCTCCTTATATTCTTAGAGCCCTTTTCAATGCCTCGGACCAAAATAACACTTAGAACATGTGGTATTCTTAGACGAGATTAAATAATTGTTACTCTACTTAATATTGTGGGTTAATACCATGGCATTGACCCTTGGTATTATTTAACCTTAATTTTCCATCCCATCACGCTTTTCTTTCTCCGAAAGTGTGTGCATAGGTATACATGAATTTTGTTCCGGTGAACCCACTTGTATATGCTACGTAGACTAGGTGAACTAGCGTATACAACTTAACACAACTTAAATCATTCTTTTTATTCAATTGCTTGATTCTAATTTGTAATCCTTTGTTCCATCATCTTATTCTTTTGTGCCATTTCTCTATTACATTTGAACCAACCTGTGTGTGGGTTACCATCAAGGACAACACATGTACCATAATGCCAACAATAACCCGCTTTGTACTTGATGGCAACCATATTGGTGTTGATCACTTCAAGCTATACAACATGTTAGATATATCAAGCAACATCAACATACTCTCCCCCTTTGACATCAAGGGCAAAGGGCGGACCAAGATATTATCCCCCTTAGAGATGCATTATGTTGTCTATGCTCTCCCTGAGCACATGCAGAGTCTACGGAGATATTTTTCAAAAGAATAGCATGACTCTATAACTCAAATATGTGAGTATGACCTTCCTATCACCAATTACTCATACATACATTAATCACCCAACCAAGTGGGGATATACCAAATGTTCATACATGACTAAAAAATTGCAATTATTACTTCCTCCTTGCCATACATAATGGGGTTACAAATTCCATCATAGGTCTTTACATGACCTTTACATCAAATAATATTCATGGCATCAAAGACCAAGGACTTAGACAATACCATGATAACTATAAAAAACTATCATACATCATATATGATTTGTACCATAGTCATCTCTCAGCAACATCAAGAATGAAAACCTATATATGTCCATCATCAAAAGAGTCATCTGAATCAAAACAAATATGTGGCTCAAGAAATATAAGTATTATCTAAGATTTCATCATAGGCAACCTATGTTTGCAGCATAGTATCATTTTAGCAACATGAGAATCATTATGTACAAAGGTCTTCTAAAGCAAAACATAATGCCAACAATTCATTATTAGAGGCATAGCATATGCTCCAGCTTGAACCCGTGCCAACTTTTCACTATCATATCTGATCATTGTATATGTCAATAAGAATCATCAAGGCATCATCATCAACCAATTATTCATCAAGTCATCAACAACTTATGAGGGTCAAAATCACTTCTACATATCATCAAAAAACTGTAATCGTCATCAAGTAGAAAAGATAATTGATAATTGAGTGAACCATATCAGACCCCTTTTCCTGAGTCTGTCCCACTACTTATTCATCAAACCAACATATACGCAACTATGTAGTTTCTAACTCACGTATATACATGACCTGTCTTCATAATAACTACACATGAGAATTGGAAAATGGATGTTTCATACTTTCAGGTCCCCTTGAGTCTCCTCTATTTATATAATGAGCTCGAACATCATTGCCATGATGGTTCTCCATCATAGACTCCATTTTACTCTTGTCTCTAGTCATATGATGAGCACATCCACTATAATCTTCGTTTTTGAATGAGCAGAGAGCAAGATCACACCTTATCTCATCTTCTTGATTCTTGGTGGATTCATCTTTTTATGATTTTCTGATATAAATCTGCTTATTTGATTGCTTACCATATTGTCTACGTGATCCACAGAATTATTTTTGCACTCTTTTCCTTAATTTCCAAACTTGTTACAATCATAACATCTTATATGTTTCATATTTCTTCTATAGAAATCAATGGCTTTGTGACCAAACATTGCAAGAAAAACAATATCCCTTAAAGTACCTAGAAGCTGATGATCTTTCTGTGTAACAATTATTAGCTTGAAATATTCTACTTCTGCACTTGGCTGTAACATGTCCAAAATTATGACCGATATGACATTCAACATTATTCATAAGAGGAATGAACAGATTATCACTTGCATATTTAGGAGTAAATTATTTTCTTTGATGACTTTCTTTCCTTGTTTGTTGATGGGGTTGACCTCTTATCTCCTTGTTGAGCATTTCTGATTTTGCAGTAGAATTCCTTACCTCAATTTGTGAAGCAGATTCACCTATAATAGTTTCATGAAAACCAACACTAGTCTTTATAAGTGGAGAATGCTGAAATTTGATGATTTCATCTAAGGTTTCCGATCCTTTAGAAAATCTAAGATTCAAATTTTTTGTCTTCTCAAGTTCTTTTCTTTGACTTACTACTTCACACTCTAATTTCTCATTGTGATGTCCTTTTCAGTGAGTTGATGTGTCACTTTGTCTATGACTGTATCCTTTTGTTCGAAACATATTTTGAGTTAAGTGATTTCTTTAAGGAAATCTTCTTCTTCTAAGGTATCATTTTCATATGCCATGAGAAGTTTAAAATCTTAAGCATCTTCATCATTATTAGATAGGCCATCACTATCTTCATGAGTATAATAACTTCTTCTATTCTCTTCTGCAGAAGTCTTTCCTTTGTCATGGTTGTATCTATGAGGAAACTTAGCATCATAATGACCAACTCTTCCACAAGAAAAACATTTGAAGGGAATTTTACCTCTGAATCTTCCGAAACCCTACTGAAGTTTCCTCACAAAGTTTACCTCATCTTCTTTTGATATATATCCTGATTCTTTGAGATCTTCCTTTTCTATTCCTTTTGCATAAGCTTTGAAAGTGACTTCTATGATTTCTGATGGACCTCCTTTCCTAATTTCAAAGCCATTTAAAATTCCATGAAGTTGAACAATAGTAACAGATTATAGATCCAACTTTTCTTCAATGGGAGATACTTTTGATTCAAATTTGGAAGATAGATATCTCAAAATTTTCTCAACTATAGTAGCCTCCTTTATTTCTTCACCCAGATTCCTCATATGATTTACAATATCATCTACTCATAAAAAATAACTAGCTATAATTTCATCACTATGCATCTTGAGAGTTTCATACTGGATTCTGAGAGTTTGGAGTTTAGCACGTTTTACCTGGGAGTCTCCTTTGTAGGTTTGAATGATTTTTTCCCATATTTCTTTGGCTATGTTGAATTGCATGACTTTGACGAATTCTAATTCTGATAGACTTTCCAATAAAGAATTGATGACTTTTTCGTTGGTTTCATATGATTTCTTTTCTATTGGATTCATGGGGACTGCCACTGGATATTAGTATCCTCTTTCCATAATTACCCAAAAATCATCTCCAAGTGACTAAAGATAGGCTCTAGTTCTTTTCTTCCAATAGACTAAGTTATCTTCATTGAATATTGGTGGCTAGATAGATCCCATTCCTTCGTGATTCTTCATCTTGAGAGATCTTCCTTCAAGCGATCAAGGTTCCTCTGAAGGACCTGCTTTAATACCAATTGTTGAGAAAAATACTGAGAAAGGGCGGGGGGGAATCAATTTTTTACTTTTCCTTTTCCAAGATGCATATGCTATTTTATAGAAGCTAACTAGTGAATATCCGTGACTACAATGAATGAAACCAGCGTATAGATAATAAACATGTAAAACAGTTAATTCATTGTCTATTGATTTTAAATGAGAGTGTGATGCTTTTACTAGGCAACAAACAGATGCCGTAAGAACAGATAAATAAACACACATAAGTAGCACATATGAACACTAATATTTAAGGTGGAAACCCAATGAGGGAGAAAAACCAACTACTGTTGTCGTGTATGTCTTCTTTTAATATAATGAAAAATTGTTTACAATCTTGTACTGGTACAAAATCATACCAGTACAGAGGCACCCACCTACAGAAGGCTACAACCTTCTCTCGTTCTCCAACTTCTACTGGAAGGGAGCTACAAACCCCTAGCTCTTGTACTAGCTGATATGTTTACCAGTACATAGGCACTGCACTACAGAAGGCAACCACCTTCACTCTTTCTCCGGGGGCCACATTTCATAAATTTTCAGACTGGATATTCCTGTTACACAACAAGAGAATTTGCAGGCCACATTTCATCAAATTTTCATACTGGACCCATTAGTAACATTGAAGCTCAAAATCAATCATCACTGCAATACAACCAGTCACTGAAACCCATCAACTCTGAATAAAATCACAATCAATCAATTTGAACAATAAGATCACGATCACCAGAACATAGAGATGAAATCAGAACACTGTATCAAGAACTAGAACCAATTGCAACTTCAAAAATCATATGTTAGAATGTATATGCTACTTAGAAGTGTTGAACCAATGTGTATATGTGCCTTTATCAAGGCAAATCAACGTATATATCTGCAGATAATAACTTATAACTTCACAGCTATTCTAGACTTCAAATATACCCAGATCATAACATATAAAGGATAAATTATGAATTAGCAATGAGATCTAGACTATCCATTATCATATCATACAATGATAAGTCATTTCAAGTCTCATGATCCTGATCCAATATTGTATCCAAGGGTGCATAAAATATTTCAGATCTATATCATAACCATAGCCCTTACAACCCAAAATATACTTCAGATAGAAGTATTCATCAAAAAACCTTTCACATGCACAATTAGCCCTTTGATATACTCCTCCTTATCTACTTAGAGCCTTCTTCAATACCTCGGACCAAAAATATCTATAACAGTGGGGCTTGAGGCCCAATTCTAAGAATCAAACCTCACCCTTGGTGAGCTGAACTGTGGGGGTGGGTGTCTCTAGTGGGTGCCCACTCTAGATGTAGTGGCCTTCTGCTTACCATGGGGATGTCGGGTAAGCCTAGATGATCTAAATTTTTAATTTGTAAAAAAAATCTAAATTTCATTAATAAAATGTTAAATATTATTTTACTGGAATATGTTTATGGTCTAGTATTTTACATGAAGATAACAACCCAACTAACAAATAACTACTAGTAAACCTACTAGAGTTTAAGACTTTCACACAGGAAAAGGGAAACTAACCTTTCAAATTTTATAATCTTCCATTGAATATGTTGTTTATAACAATGTAGCTGCTCCACAAAAGCACTCCAAGTTTTTTAACAAACCTCGAAAAGCCTTGATGTGATGTGAGGAATAGTGATAATGAAATTTATGATATAGCGGAAATTAGGGAATTTTTTTACTGCATGGTGAATGTGGGATTAATTTGTTTTTATAAAAACATTAATATATAAATCTTGTTATAGTGATGTAGTAAATTGTGATAAAGCGAACGTTAGGGAATTGTTTACCACATGGCGAATGTGGTATTAATTTTTTTTTTATAAAAACTTAACATATAAATCGTGTTATGGAAATATATTAATTTATTTTAAATGTGTGATAGAAGATATAATAAAAATTAAAAGAAATATTCAATTGTCTAGTAAATGCTATATAGTTTAAGTAAATATTAGTTTAGGTAAAAAATTTAGCTTACAATTTTAATTTAAATATTTAGTTTAAAAGATTAATTTCATAAGAAAATTTTAGT
>Ga0181464_1001274_pt1 | contig 12556 bp, 15 predicted proteins | sample InSIn2gowninarea_FD_119074 | JGI IMG/M metagenome (GOLD analysis project Ga0181464, IMG submission 119074) | Clean room microbial communities from NASA Spacecraft Assembly Facility at Jet Propulsion Laboratory, Pasadena, California, USA -... ...
TATCTTTATAAATCTATCAAGTTGGTGCTTAGCTATGGGTTAGCCACTAATATTTTCCCTGTGCTAGTGTGAACACTGGTTCTACGATGAGCATTGGTGCTAAAAAAATAGATTCCCAAACACTTCATCCAAACTAAAGCCAAATTGGATCCAAACTAAAGTGTACCTGCACTTACATTTCATTAGTCTTAATAAGGAAAAATATCTTTCAAGTTAATTTTGGAAATTTGATCAATTAATTTTATAACATTCTTCTCATTGATGCTGAAGGGACTTAGAAATGAGTTCAAAAACATAAAAAATGGATTGAAAGAGACTTTTTATACCTATTCCAATTTTGCAACAAAAAATGTAAAAGTTGAAAATATTTGGTTGGCATCCACCACACTTTTTCTTTTCATTACACTTCAACTCTTCATGAGGATTGACCTTCAATATGATTTCTTTCTCTTGCAAGTAAAATTTGTATGCCTTTTGATGATAAACTCCCTCTTCATAAAAAAAACTCACAACACACATTCTTAAAAAAAGAGCTTATTGAACCATCCATCACTAACATTTTTTGGATATGGCTCATTTTTTGTAAAGTAAGTATTGTACATTGAGGTCCTTCCTTGATGGTCCTGCTAAACTATAGCCAAATTGAATTTTTTTTTGGGGATTCATCTAACATTCACTAGACTTTCACATGGTGTTGGTGGGATTTTCATTGTATCACCAAAAATGCGATGATGGGTGGCATTGATCCCATGGTATTCTAATACCACTTTATGGTTTAGGGTAACAAGAGTTTCTTATATATTGATTTTAATATACCAAAAAATCTTATTTGTTAGATGTAATCCAAATTGGATGAATTAAGGTAAATCTCTTATGTTTATTTGTAGTTGTGAGTTTGTTGTGTATGCTTTGCTTCAATTTTATAATACAATTCTGAAATAGATTTAGATATAAATATCAACATTTAGATCACATTGATCCATCTCACTATGCCAAAAACTAATCTCACATACTTGTACACAAATAATACAAAACATTGTAGCCATGAAATGGCTCACTACATGTTTAACCAACAAGTACTCTTCAAATAATAAATTGCTCTTTCTCACACTATGTACAACCAAGAATTGACCATCCTTCACACAAAAATCAGCCATGATATGATTGTCCATATTTGCCACTAATGGATGATTCTTCAACAACAAAAAATAGTCCTCATTTTCTTTGCATTCCTCCTTCAATTGAAGGTATTTAAGCTCAAATTGTTTTCATAAAACCTTTGCATGAATGCCTTTGCACACAAAACCAAACTCAAATTTTGCTCACAAAAATAAGCTCTTAATAATATATTGGTAAGAAATTCATAATGTTTTACAAATGCACTCAACAAAACAGTCTTAAAACTTTTTGAAAAATAATACTCTCCTCCTATTGGAGCTTCAAAAATTACATTTTCATTTTTCATACCAAGAATGCTCCTTGGAGCTTTCATCACAAAATAAGCTTCATCCTCTTCATACATCTTGATTGCCTCTTCATATTGTTGCAAATATTCATTTTTTGACTCTTTTTTTTTGCTTCATAATCTGAAACAATACAAAATACAAAAAATGAATATACAAAACTCTACAAAATTCTAGAAACTAGAAATGTAATACCTATACATAAAAAGATAGAATATCTACATCATTGGGATTGGCATGAGCATTGGCACTAGTGTGAATGTTGGTTATACAGTGACCGTTGGTTTTTAGAAAAAGGATTCCTAAATATTTCATCCAAAATGTAGCCAAACCATAACTAAATTATAGCTAAATTGAAGCACACTCGCACTTACATTTCATCAGACTTAACAAGGAAAAATATATTTCAAGTTAATTTTGGAAATTTGATCAAGTTAATTTCCAACAACTTCTAGAAATAATATTTACATGTTAGAATATTAGATTAATGGTTAGCATGAATCCCCAACATACTCTCACTTGATGCTAAGTGGAGAAACTACTTTATCTCTCAAATACAATAATTATTCTTTGGAGACTCCCTTTGTGAAAAATCAGTTAGCTACTCTTTCATGTTGTAATAAACAAGATCAACAAACTCCTTCTCAATGACATCTCTAATGAAGTGATATTTCAAAGTAACGTATTTTATTCTATAATGATACACCAGATTCTTGAAAATTTTTATGGCACTAATATTATCATAATTCATGATTTTAGGATTGTCTTGAACTTATCTAATCTTTTTAGGCATCCTAATCAACCAAAGAGCTTGAGTACTTGCTTATGTAGCTGCAACATATTCAGTCTATGTAGATCACAAAGTAATAATACTTTGCTTATTGGAAATAAGAACTTTGTTAATGTTATGATTATTGAATATTAAGAAATTACATATATAGGATTTAGTAGCTAGCCATACAAGACAAATGAGTTTGATTGAGAATATTATTCTCATGACTCATGACTAATCTCCTACTAGCAAAACCATATGGTTAAAAAACCACTACAAGATAAATACACATGCTCCACAATATTCTTAGGGAATATACTAACCTAAATACTAACACTTAACCTTAGGGAGTTAATTATTCCAACATACTCCCCCTTGATGCTAATGAAGTATTTCATGATTTCATAAGCATCACAAAGTTGGAATAAATACAATCTCTTACATTTCCTCCAATCTTTCAATAAAATATAAAAAATTACAAAAACCTTATGGTGGCACTCCTTCTACTCCTTGTGTGGAATATCCTTCATATTTTATGTAGCTCCTTCATGATGTAAATGATTGAGTGCCTTTTGATGAAGATTAGCTCCCCCTTCATCAAGACATTCTCCAATTATGGTTTTGATTAACCAATCTCTCACATCTTCATTATGGTCTTTGAACAATCTTTGCAAGTAGTCCTCCTTTACATCACAATGATCATATACTCCACATGAGTATGTATTAATCATCTTATAATGATGATTATACCACACTATTCTCTTACAAATATTTATACAAAAAATAAAAAACATCGACATGAAATGTTGTATTACATATGCAACCATGTGTTGCTCCTTATACAACGTTTCACTAAAAAAATCACACCTAACTAAGGTTTTACATTAATAATTTTATTTATCTTTATTTGAGTCCAAGTGAATCAATCTACCAAACCTATTAACAAAATATCTAATCAAACAAATAACAAAGCCAAATAAATAAATAAATATCACCTCCAATGGTGATTTGTTGAGTAGGGTCCAAAACATATTCTGGTGTACTTCTCCACAATGTTGTCTCTTAAAAATAACTCCCATTATTCCATGTAGCCAAACCAACTGATCCATCATCATAAATGACTATCTCATTATTTTCTATCTCCCTCTTGAGATAGTATTCTTTATTAAGCATGAGTCTTATACCTATCATCACCTCTTCATCAATAATTTCATGTGGATCATTATCCCACATAACTTGAGCCTTTTTATGTTCATTTTCCTCTATTCCATGTGAGTGGTTTTCAGCCATACAACACTCCATTGTGAATGTTTCTTTATCTTCATCATCTTCTTTGTCAAAAAAAGCAATCTTGCTAATACTATGAAGTTGGCTCTTCATCATTCTCCATGAGAATGTATTCATTCTTTTATGGTTCCTTCATGGAGCACTCTCTAAATGGCCGATTTGGTGTCTTGTCCATAAGACACTCTTCATATTCTTCTCTCTTCTCTTCAAGAAGAAGTTATCCATAAGGATCTTCTTTGTTTATGCAATTTTGTATGTCATAAGCATTTTTTAATGATTTCCAAGCTATGTGGGCTATGTTAATCGGTATAATGTAACCTCAAAGGGTTTGGTCTGGTCAAGTTCTCCATTGCCTTCAATAGTAGGTTCTTTAAAAGAGAAGAAGGTGGTGGGAATGTGCTTGTATTAGTTTTCTCTTCAATCTCTAGGTTATAGATCGGTTCCTATCTATTATGAAGGTTAAAAGTATTAGGAATGAGATAAAAGGTATAGAGTTATAGGAAAGAGATTAGCAAATCAAATTGAAACTAAAGCAAGAACTTCACAGCTCGGGCATTGCAACACAGATAATAATCCATAACCAAGATTAAGAATAGCGAGCTATCTTACCCTTGGGGTCTCGCAATTACAATACACAACCATAACTTAAGACATCATCTCATACATAACAACTACAAAAGCAATAAATAGCCACTTGTTGCATAAGGGAAAAGCATTATCTATTTGCATTATCATATATGAAAGTATCTTACACATCTAGAAAAAATTGCTAGAATGTTTGACCTCTATGATTTCTAATAGTTTACCATTTATACATTTACATTTCCTGGTGGGTTATTATCTATCATTATTACACATAATTACTCATCTTGATTGAAACAAGTGAAGGAAACTATTTACAATAAATTTTACAACTGTGTTAGATTACATAGTGAATAAGTACCAATAGTATGACTATCTAAAAATTTAAATTCTCTAAACAATCACATTCATTGAGTCGCAATCCTCTTAACATGTCATTAACTGCTCTTTCTTCATCCTTATAGTTGATTGAATATGGTACTATAGCTGATTGAAGAAGTACTCATCTACATTCTGATGGATACGATCTAACATTATGTTTTTTTGATAGCTATCTACTTCTCTACAACCATTGATGATCCATACTATAGTTCTAAATGAATAGAGTAATGGAGGGTTGTGAATAACATATTAACCTAGTTTGAGAAGAAACTGTTGAATTATGCATGAAACTGAGAGGGGGGATGAATTAGTGTTTCAATTTCAAAACTTTAAATTCAGAAAATTGTAACTTGTGCAGTAGAGAAATGAAACCAAATAAAGAAAGCACATCAAGAGTAATCACATAACACATAATGTAACGAGGTTCACCAATGTGGCTACATCCCTGAATAAGATTGCTTGGAATCCAATCCAAATCCAACCATTGTAAAGCACCAACTTTACACAATTTACCAACACCAACTGGAAGGAGACACCAATCCCCTAATTCACCAGCACCAACTAGAAGGAGCACCAACCCCTAATTTACTAGCACCAACTGGAAGGAGCACCAACCCCTAATTTACCAGCATCAACTGGAAGGAGCACCAACCCTTAATTTACCAACACCAATTGGAATGAGTACCAACCCCTTTGGCCAAGCACCAACTTGATAGATTTATAAAGATAGAATGATGGATTAATATCTAATTTCCCAAGACCCACAATGGTCTAGCAACAGTATGGTTCACACTCTCTTATCTTTTATGCTCATTGCAGATAACTCTCCACTCCTCTACCATTTGAACCAACTCTCTCTTTCATCTTTTTAAGCTCATCCCAAATCAGCTCATCTTCATTCTGTAATTTCAACCACATCTATTTATACATACCCTTGTTCTCTCAATTCATTCAACTTTCTGGATCATACCATTTTTCTTTTTCAAGCTCATACCCTAGCTCCTCTCACCTCTATATTTTCAACAACCAAAACTGATTCATGCAAATTCATTTTTTATTCCTATCCACTGATAAACACTCCAAAATGGATCAAAAACTGTTACTCCAATAATCCTAGAGCCTGCAATTATTCTCATCAAGAAGATGCCCCATCTATTACTCACACATTCCATTACTCTTACTTTTTTGTTACTCACACATACCATTACTCATTCTGTAGCTTCCCGCTTCTCTGTAACTGCTCATTTCTCTATATCCATTCATTTCTCTATTTTCATTTGTTTCTCTATTTTTTTGTTCCTACCAGATTCTTTTCAAAGCTTCAGGTTGACATCATCAAAAATGAGTCTCAATAGCATCCGAAGAATTCAAGGATGACATCAGCAAATTGCCTTGCAAATTCTAGGACATACACATAAACCTGACACGTGGTAGAAATATGACCGTGAAGAGAATAAAATTATGAAGTTACTGGAGTATGCCACGTGTTAAACAATATGACATCAACAAGTCCAAAACACATAGAGCATCAGAGGAAAAATGTTGTGATGTAAGCTGAAGGTTTCAAGCACTCCAGCTAAGGTAAGGAATAAGTCTAATGAAGGACACGTGGTAGAAATCTGACTGCAAAGAGGATAACACTATGAAGCTATCAGAGTATGCCACGTGTTGATCAAATAACATCAGCAAGACCAAAATACAAAGAGCATTGGATGGGAAAAAGCTATGATGTAAGCTGAAGGTCTCAAGCACTCTAGATAAGGTAGAAGTATGCTTGATGAAAGATACATGGCAAAGATCTGACCATCAAGAGAATAACACTGAGGAACTCACCTTAATAAATATAAGTCTTTGGATGTAGCTACCAAAGTATGACACATGTTACTATAGGTGATATCAGTAAGAGCAAACTTACAAAGGGAGTTGGAAGGAGCAAGCCATGATGTAAGCAAAAAGTCTCCAATGCTCTGACCAAGAGGAAAATCATAAGGTTGCCAGATGGTGACATGTGTTGATGAAGATGATGTCAGTGGAAAGGCAATTGCAAAGGAAGCCAAAAGGAAACAAGCCATGATGTCTACAAAAGATCTCAAGCGCTTTGAGCATAGAGTAAAAAATATAAGACTATCAAAGTGCGACACGTGGCAAATGAGGTGATGTCAACAGAAGGATAAATACAAAGGAAGCCGGATAAGAAAGGTAATGACATCACCAACTTCAAACAAAGGTTTTGGCCAAAGAGAAAAACATGAAGCTACTAGACTGCAACACATAGCAGAGTAAGTGAAGGGAAACTTTATTAATTTCATGCAAAGGTTCTAACTAAGGAGAGAGATCATGATGCTATCGGAATGCAACACATGGTAGCTTGAATACAAGGCGACTTTACTAACTTCACTAGCTTAAGGAAGGAAATCATGATGTTGCTAGAATGCGACATGTGGTGGATGTGATGATGTTAGTGGAAGGGAAAATACAAAGGGCATCGGATGGAAAAAGGTAGTGAAATCACTAGTTTCAAATAGAAGTTCTGACCAAAGAGGAAAATAGAGAGGCTACCGAACTGTTACGCATGGCAAAGTGAAGTGACACCCATAATCATTTAACTTTAGTAGTTAAGGATCAAGACATTAAGCAAAATAATGACATCAGTAGGAGTGATATTGCAAAGGATCCCGGAGGCTTTTTGTGATGACATCACACTTTCTTGGCAAAGGTTCTAGCTAGCATTAAGAAAATACAAGAAATAAAAGATGATGATGTCATTAACTCCCTTCAGTAGAATAGAACAAAATAGAATAATGTATGTGCCATTCCAACGCTACTACATCATACGACCATGTAAGTATTACACACTTTGATCCATTCCATCATGTAATTTCATCATGTTGACAATAATGACAACACTTCACTTGATCCATCATGTTGACAACAATGACAACCCTACTGCTACGCATCCATCATACACAACAATATCCCCCTTTGGAATTGTTGGTAACACATACTCAAAAGCTTGTCACTCTGCTCCTCCTTATGCACATCACTAGTCTTCTCACCCTTTGACAACAAATACAAAGGGGTGCCAAAGAATCCCCCTAAGTCCATACACACAAAATCAATCAACCATAGAAGCAAAAAGAAAGAAAGAAATAAATGCAAAATTACTCCCTTGAGATTGTGTGCCCAAAAGCTAGTCAATTCTTGGGCAATGTCACCACTCCTAGTTTCTTTCATAGGTACTCAAAAACTTATTTGGGTAATGGTTTAGTAAATATATCTACTACTTGCTCTGATGTGGGAACAAATTCCAATTTTACCTCTCCTTTTGCAACTTTTTCTTTCAAAAAATGATATCGAATGGCAATGTGTTTTGTTCTTGAATGCATGATCATATTCTTAGAAATGTTAATTGCACTTGTGTTATCAAACCTAACTGAAATGGGCACAGTGATTTGAATACCTAAATCCTTCATCATTTGCTTCATCCATATAACTTATGTGCAACATGATGTACCTGCTATGTACTCTGCTTTTGTGATGGAAAATGACACAGATTCTTATTTCTTGCTATGCCAGCCAACAAGATTTTCACCCAAGTAAAATGCACCGCCACTGGTGCTCTTCCTATCATCTACACATCCTACCCAATCTGCATCTAAAAAAGTAGTGAGTGTGAAATCCTTCCTTTGGGATACCATAGACCATAGTCCATTATACCTTTAAGGTATTTGAAAATCCATTTTATTGCAATCACATGTGTTTCCTTTGGACTTGCTTGAAATTGTGCAACCATGCACATTGCCTGAAGTATGTTAGGTCTGGTAGTTGTCAAATATAATAAGTTCCCAATCATTGACTTGTACATATTCTAATCCACTAATGGTGACTTATCATCTTTACTAAGCTTGCAACCTATTGTCATAGGAGTGCTCACAGGTTTGCAATCCTCCATAGTGAACTTTTTCAATATTTCCTTTACATACTTGATTTGTGAGATAAAAATACCATTCTTCAATTGATTTACTTGCAAACTAAGAAAATATGAAAGTTCACCTATCATTGACATCTCAAACTCTATTTGCATTTGGTTAGCAAAGTCTTTGCACATTTCATCTTTGCTCCCTCCAAAAATAATATCATCTACATAAACAACAATGATAACTTGATGATTATTTTCAGATTTAATGTAGAGATTACTATCCACCATATCTTTTTTAAAACCTTGCTTATGAAGATACACATCCAGTCTAGAGGACCATGCTTGGGGTGCTTGTTTTAGACCATAAAGTGCCTTTTTCAATTTGCATACAAAATTTGGGTTCTCACTTATTTGAAATCCATCTGGCTGCTCAATGTAGACTTCCTCATCAAGATTTCCATTCAAAAATGCTAATTTTACATCCATTTGATAAACCTTGAAGTTCTTGTAGACTGTCAAAGCAAGAAACATATGGATAGCCTCTAATCTAGCCATAGGAGCAAAATTTTTTTCACAATCAATACCTTCAACCTGAGCATACCCTTTACAAACCAATCTTGCTTTGTTTCTTACAACTTTCCCATCTTCATTAAGTTTGTTACGAAAAACCCACTTGGTGCCAATTGGGCCTTGGTACCAACTCCCAAGTTTGGTTCCTTTTGATTTGGTTTAGCTCCTCATCCATTGCCTTGACCCAGATTTCATCTTGAATCACCTCTATAACATTCTTTGGTTATATGCTTGAGAGAAGGGAATATGTTCTTATCGTTCTTCTCCTTGTTTGAACTCTAATATTTGGATCTCCAATTATTTGATCGGTTGGATGATTCTTTTGCTATTTACTTGTTTTGTATTTCTGATCTTCCTCTATTTTTGAATCACTGTGGGAGTTATCAGAGTCAATTTTTGGTTGTGTTTCTGGTTGTTTCTCTACCTCATCAGCCTCAATGTATTTTGAAAAGTTTTCATCATTGTCTTTTAGAGGTACTCTTGGTTCATCAATCTTGACGTCTGCACTCTCAACAATTTTTCTAAGTAATTTGTTGTAACACTTGTAAGCCTTATTTTTTGTTGAGTAGACAAGAAATATACCTTCATCTACTCTATCATCAAACTTGCTAAGATTTTATTTCATCCTCTTGATATAGCACTTACTCCCAAATACTTTGAAGTATCTTGCTGATGCCTTTTTGTCGAACCATAGCTCATAGGGTGTCTTATTCTCATGGGGCCTCAACATACATCTGTTCTAAATATAAATAGCTATGTGGACTGCTTCTTTCCAAAACTTATCAGCTATGTTGCTTTTTGTCAACATTGTTCATGCCATTTCTTGAATTGACCTATTTTTCCTTTCCACCACACCATTTTTCTGAGGTGTTCTTGCTGTAGAAAATTGTCTCCTTATGCCATGCTTATGATAGAATTCATTAAAATCATCTGAGATAAACTCACCTCCTCTATCTGATATCAAACATTTGATCCTCCTTCCAACTTGATTTTCTATTATATTCTTGAAGGTCTCAAAATTTTCAAGTGCTTCTGACTTGTGTTTCAAGAATAGTATCCATTTCATCCTAGAATAATTATCTATGCATAGCATGAAGTACTTATCTCCATTTAAACTTTGTTTCCTCATGGGACCACATACATTAGTATGAACAAGCTCAAGAGGTTTTCCAAAATAATATTCCTTAGTCTTGAAAGTGGATCTAGTGAGCTTACCCTTTTGACATGAAGAACACATACTATTTGGTGGTTTTCTGATACTTGGTATATCTTGAATGGCCCCCTTTGAATAGATTTTTTCTAAGTTATCAAAATTGATATGTCCAAGTATCTTATGCCAAAGCCAATTTTCATCCTCCTTTTTGAGTATACATGATCCATTTGAGGTCTCTATCAACGTATACAGATTTCCAAATGTCCTTATGCCAACTGCAACTAACCTCCCACTGTTTGCTCTTCTAATTTCATATTCATGTTTCTTGAATATTACATCATGTTCGCTATCACAGATTTGACTAACACTGAGTAGGCTATGTTTCAATCCAATTACAAATAACACTTCCTCTGACCTGATATTTCCATCATTAATTTTAACTATTCTTCTACCTACAATCTTTGCTCTATCATTATTGCCAAATTTTACTGATCCCCCTTCATGTTGTTCCAATTTCTCAAATCTTCATTTATCCCCGATCATGTGGCTAGAGTAACCACTACCTAGTATCCAAGGAGCTAGTTTATTCTCTGCTTTAAGAGCTATTTGCACTATTAGAGATTCTTTTTCATCTTTTGGTTGCTTCTTCTCTTTCCATATTTTCTTGACACCTATTTTGGATTCATGCATTGTCTCTTCCTGTTTGGTTTGTTGTACCTATTTCTCTAGAATTCTTCTATTATATCTCATGCCTCATGACTAAAAAGGCCCTTGCTGAAATTTATTTGAAACGAATGTATTCATGCAATTTCTCATAATGTGACCATAGTTGTGACAATTATGACATTCTACAGCACAATCCATCAATGGTGCAAACATATTTCTACTTAAGAAATTTCTTGGAGCTACATTATACTTGCATTCAGAGATTCTATGTCCATACCCATTGCACTTAGAACATTGTACATCTTGTTTAATTTGAGGGACATATAAACCTCTACCAAAATAATTATTTGGTTTAATGTTTGCTAAGAAATTAGCTTCTCTATGACCAAATTGGTGACACCTGAAGCATTGGAGATTATCATCTAACATATACATAAATGATCTTTGTCTGATTAAATCTCTATTCATGACACTTGACTTACATCTGATTACCTTATGACCATATTGATTGCATTTGAAACAATAACCATAAAAAGCATTATCATAGATATGATGAGATGGATAAAACCTCTTTTGTTGATTTTGACTTGCTGTAAATCTTCTTTATTCTTGTGGCCAACTTGATTGATGGTATTTATGAGTTTCTCCTTGATATCGTCTCTTCTTGTTATTTGGTCTTCTGTGCTCAGCTTCCTTATCTTTTTCCATAACCTTTGATGATTCAACTTTATTCTCCTTGTTCCTACAACATTAGAAGTCTTCTTTTCTGTAGCTTTGGAGGATGATGGTTGCTCTGCAACATATCCCAGACCAAACTTGATCTTGGGATCTCTTTGTTGTTTTAGTATATCATCTAGAACCTTTGTGCTCTTCTCAAATTTGAGGTTGTTGGATAATTGTTTATTAGCTTCATCTAGTTTCTTCCTCAATGAAACAATCTCTTCTTCAAGTTTGTAATGGGAAGCATCTTTCTCCTTAATCTGTAATTTTAGGGCTTCTTCAATTATTCTAGATTCTTCCACTTGCAACTTTAGATCTTTAATGACTTTATTTGCTATCTCTTCATGCCTATCACATTGTTCTATATGTAGACCTAAGGCTTCCTCCTTTGCGTGGGCAGCTTCTAATTGAGCCTTTAAGCTGGTAAGATCTTCATCATTTTTGTTACAAGCTTGAGTCTTCTCTACCTTTTGAAGTTGTATACATAAGTCTTCAAGTTGGTCTTCGTATTCATTCAACCTTTTGGATAGTATTTTGTTCTTCTTTCTTTCTATACTCAATTATTCTAATGCAACAATCAACTCTCCTTCTAGATCAACTTATGCATCCACTTCTTCTTCATTAATTTCTTCTTTTATTTTTGTGTTTTCTTTTGTAGACTCTTTAGGTTCTATCTTAACTGATTGATGCAATTTCTTTGATCCTTTCCCTTTTCCCATTGTGACTAATCCAAGATCTCCCTTAGCTGATTAAGCTTATCTCTCAAGAACTTGGCTCTGATACCAATTGTTGAACTATGCATGACACTGAGAGGGGGGGTGAATTAGTGTTTCAATTTCAAAACTTTAAATTCAAAAAATTGTAACTTATGCAGCAGAGAAATGAAACCAAATAAAGCAAGCACATTAAGAGCAATCACACAACATAGAATGTAATGAGGTTCACCAATGTGGCTACATCCTTAAATAAAACTGCTTGGACTCCAATCCAAATCTAGCCATTGTAAAGCACCAACTTTACACAATTTACAAGCACCAACTGGG
>Ga0181464_1001280_pt1 | contig 12540 bp, 8 predicted proteins | sample InSIn2gowninarea_FD_119074 | JGI IMG/M metagenome (GOLD analysis project Ga0181464, IMG submission 119074) | Clean room microbial communities from NASA Spacecraft Assembly Facility at Jet Propulsion Laboratory, Pasadena, California, USA -... ...
GTTGCAGACGCTGGAAACCTCCTCCATACCCTTGAGCAGCCACTCGCCAGTGTTCTCGGGAAGGACGGAACCATCGAAGAAGGGGTGAGAGTTGACAGCGACGTAGTCAGAGGCATCGCAAAGGTACTGGCCGTTGGCAACCATAGCGACGAGAGTGTCAACAGCAACGATCTTGCCAGTGTAGCCGGCGCCGTTGAGAACACCTCTGGCCTGGTCAACCAGACCCTTGACATCCTTGGCAGCGACCTTGCCCTGGTTAACAACCTCGTTACCGATGGAGATAGTGTTGAATCTGGACCAGTCACCGTTGGCGGCCGAGGTGAGAATGGAGAGCTCCTTAGAGAAGGCAGAGGGGTCCCAGATGTTGTAGACACCAGCGAAGATCTTCAGGTCGTACTTCTCACAGACGTTGAGGACAGTCGAGACCTGGTTGCAGTCGGTGCCGTAGATACGGACGAAGTCGTAGCTGTCGCCGTTGCTCTGAGCGTAGGACATGATCTTGGCGAAGTCGCTGTTGACATCGTCCTGAGACTTGCAGTCACCGTTGTCGGCGTAAGGAGAGTAGACGATACCATAGCCCTGAGGACCGCTGCCGTTTGAGGCAGCAGCAGAGGAAGCGGGGGCCTTGGAGGAAGAAGCAGCAGAGCTGTAAGCAGCGGCCGAAGAGAGAGTAGGGGCCTGAGTGGTGGAGGCAGCCTCAGAGCTGGAAGCCTTGTAGACAGAGGCGAAAGTGGTAGGGCTGGGGGCGACGTAGACCTCAGTGGAGGACGAGGAAGCCTCAGAGTAGGCAGGCTGAGCAGCGGCCTGAGTGTAGACAGGGGCAACAGAAGCAACAACGCTGACAGCAGCAGAGGTTGCAGGGGCCTGGCCCTCGGTGGAAGTAGAGTAAGGAGCGCCGTTCTCGTCAACGAAGACGACAACGTCGGGAAGCTGGGTGGTCACGTAGGAGTAGTCGGTCTCGTAGACAACCTCCTGACGCTTCTCGTGGAGCTGCTGGTGACGGCCTTGGATGTCGTCAGCGATGTTATCCCCTTGTATCGACTTCAATTGATCGACTTACGGTGGTGACCAGAAGGCTTAGCAGAAGCAAGGTTGATCAGCGACAGAGCGCCGAGGGCAGCAACACCGGTTCTCATCATGATGGATAGTTTGAGGTAATGATAGTTTAGTCTGGCCGGCCAGCGGTGTCAGCGATTGTATCAAACGAATGTGTGGAGGATGTTCAATTCCGAGAAGATGGCGGAGGGAGAGAAGTTTTGAAGCCTCGAGAGAAGGCTTGAGTTCAACCTCGAGGCCACGAGCCAACTACCTGGTCGGTGCTTGATAGTGGAAAGAGGCGAGATGTGAAACTTACGAAATCGGATCCTAAACAAAGACGAAGGCGTAGAATAGATTGTCTCGAAATTGACTGACGCAAGGAATTACTCTGTGTTTGTTGACGTTCAAAAGAATGTGGCAGCTGTCCCGAAGCGCACGATAGAATTCCTCCCGGGGGTTGGTAGAGACTGCTGGGTTAAAGAATGTGGATGACCTGTGAGCAAAAACGAGTGTTGACCTGGCAAGGCAGTGGCTTCATATAATTGCAAAGAGAAACACCAAGAGACGAGGGCGAGGTCCACGCTCGACTATCGATGGCAGAAACGGCCGACAGATGGCCGTTGGGTACATAATCAAAGTATGGATCACCGCTAACCCGATGCAGCATGGCCCAAGCCCAAGCGGAGGCTTCCCGAAATTGCCCAAGGCCTTTAGCGCGTCCTGTTCCTGAACATCCCCCAAGCCACTCGGACTTTTGAGGCGAACGTGCCAACCTTGCGGAGCTTCTGCTGCGTCTTCGTGCATCGAAGTGGAGAGACTCCGCTGAGCAGACTTTCTTCTGCATGCAGAGAAGACGGGAAAGATTCAAAAATCATCCGAAGTCCGCCTTGTGAAAACACGACTTGTTGTTGCATCTCTCGGCTGCTCTCAGGCGACCAGGTCGTCGTCGCAACAAAATGCGTGGTCTCAGACCACAGGATCAACAGCCTTGACGTTGACCGTTGCTGACGGTAAACAAACTGCGCTCCAGAGTCTCCCTGTGCGACCAAGCGGAACCTGGGTTCCTGTTGAGTGTTGACTCGAGTGGTAGAGCTGCGCCAACCTGCATGACCAAGAACAGTAGACGTTGTCAATATGCGGCTAGGCCACGCTGAGTATTCAGCAGTTCCACACGAGCGTACTTAGTTTCGTGGATGATGCCACGTCCATTTTGCCTTTATTCCCCGAACGCCATTGTTCAGCTCCTCAGCTCGAACTGAACTGTCGTTCGTCACCTTTGGCCAGCAGCTCTTTGGGTTCTTCTGGGTTTCACCGAGTATGTCTGACGAATGCGCTGTCGACGACACGTCAGGGCTAGACATTAGAGGATGACCAAGTAGGTACATCTCGAGTACAGCTCGAGTCTCGTCTATCTCAGAGTTTCAGACAGCTAGCTGCCTTCGGATCTCCGCTTCTCCAGGTTCATCATCACACCATGGTGACCAGTTGATACAAATCGGTAGGTTTATTGCTTCTCGACCCACTCCACATCTCACATCTTATCGGTCAAGGATCAATGGCAATAGGAAGGAAGAAGAACCTTCGAAGACTTCCGTTTCGGTTGTCTCACTCAACCAAAGCCGCTTGCTCGTTTACATCCTGTCTGCGATTGCATCTTTCTCATCGGGAAGTACCCTCACCTTTTCAATAAGACTCCATGTTGGCCACAAGCAGATGATGTCTCTTACCATCGGGAGACAATTACTATGTTGATCACTAGCTGCTGCGGAAGAGTCACTATCTAAATCCTTCGACCACGAGTTTCTTTGAGTAGCCTCGCATGTCTTTGTTGCTCGTCTTCTAGACTCTCCACAGAGTTCGGATCTGTCGCATACAATACAGCTGCATCAACATCTCAAAAGCGTGTCTTGATATTTCAAAAATCCTTCATTCTTCTTCTCTGATTCGATCAAATCTTTTAGTCGGCTGAGACACTAGAACGGTCGCCCTGGAACGTCTACACGCGGCGGCAGGGAGCAAGCAGCTCAGGGCTTCCTCTTTGGGCCGACCTTTTCCATAGAAGGACAAGATACATGGGGCTGACTACTGCCGTACGAGCAGTCTCGAGTCTCGACCTACTTGACTTGGCATTGGAAAGTAGTCTATACGACCTATAGAGTTGGAGCTGGTCAGACCCCACCCAGCTTTCTCGTTGGGGTTATCATATCCTTCTCCGCACGCAGTTCGCCTCAACATGCACTTCTGGACTCCATTCAGCTCCATCGTTTTCACTTCAGTAGCTTGCGACACGATTCACTTCCTGTGCCATTAGACAACATTGCAGGGTCATGCATTTGTCACGGCAGGTTGTATGTCACTCAATCCACACTTGCCGACTCCATTTCACCTTTGACCAGTGGGACTTCCTCTCAGGCTCGCAAAAGCGACACAACGCGAGACACTGCTTACTTGAGCGCCATTGTAATTCGAGACATTCATGCACTGTACTCGACACTGCGCTCCACTTGGAACACTCTTTCAGTCCGCCTGTAAGCCAACACAACTGCCTTTTCTTAGCAAGCTAGGCGTCGTGACCAGGTGCCTTCTCTCAATTGCACTTTCCTAACGCAACAGTCATCGTTGATGAATGCTCACTGCGCGGCGAGCTACTTGGTAGGTCCACTCTAGCAGAGCAGAATTGACCTAGAGGATTCAACATCTTTCGTCCCGCAGGTGTCGCAACAGCAACGCGCGATCGATCTGCTTCTGAGCCATTTTATACAGATCTCATTGCAGCATCTAATCATCACCACAAAGAAACAATGACAACAGCCTCCACTTGCGACAACGGTGCTGCAGCTTGGTAGCTGAGGCCATCGCTTTGCTCGTATTACTCCTCTTTGCAAAACGCGGCCGAGCTTCCCGTGTCATTACTGCACACAAAATAGCTGTGCCGATCCTAGAGATTGAACATGTCACCTCACTTCCGCCTCGTCTCGTCTGTGTCATGAATCACGACACATGCTGACCTGTCAGAATCCCATCCAACATGGTCCAAAATAGCGAGACGTGACAAAATTTCGGCTGCAGGTACAGCTCAACCGCTGCAGGAACGGAAGCACGGAACCAGAGATCATGAAAACGTACAACGGTAAGCTTGCATACAGTTTTATGCATGCAGATTTTCGTGGAGATGAAAACGACCATCATAACAACAACAACCTGCGAAAACTATAGACAAAGGAGATATCACATCTGGCAACGATATGAAAGTAGGTCAGGTGAACCCACGACACGGGCAATCTTAAGACAAGAAAGGTTGTCGAGGAGATCGACAATTGTTTATTCCGGATGTCCAATGACCCGAGAGCTGGACTACGTGGTATAGAGTAGCGCAATCTAGAAGAATGGCTACAGTGAAGATCTTCAGTTTGAAGTGATTTGATTTACGTTGAACGTGATGATGAGCTCTTTCCAAGCAGAGACGCCTGTCTGTGTCTGCAGGTGGAAGTGGCTGGTATTTCTGCCTTGAACAGGGTCACTTCAACAACTACTTGCTGCCGCCAATAATCGCCCCTTGTAGCTTCCACAGCTCATCTAAATACATATGCATTATTTGGAAGGATGCTTCTTTGTCTTATCAATGCGAGTACTCACCTCTCGTATCTTTGTGGCCGCCGCGGTGGTCACAATCTCCAAAAAGTAATTCCAGGTGTAACAAGTTCGGGACATTGTGCCAAATCCATGTTCTATCTAGATCGACTTCTTGGAATCTCGCCTCGATTCTTCTTTTGAGATATTAAACTGCCATCCAGACAGCACAGGTACCTCTCAGTACTCTCTGTTCCAACATCAAAATAAAGAGACATATGCATGATGCTCGTGGTTGCTGTCTTTCAGCTCGACCAAAACAGTGACATGTGAAGCTAGATGACGTCAATGTCGAAACCCATTAACGCGTCATTCGTAGGCCGTGTACCTGTCGCGATTGATGGAGACTCCTTTCCTACCATCAAGCATCAAATGAATTAAGAAAAATGTCGACACCTTCAAAGCGACGCAAGAAGAACGACGGGCAACCAGTGCGAGGGCTCGACTACTTCTTTGGGAAACAAGCACAGGCGAAACAGCAGCCCAAAGAGTCGATACACGAAGCGCCAGAAGCAGACTCGAAAAACGATAACCTCGATCACGACGTGCTCTCCGATGAGGCGCTAGCTAGAAAGTTGCAGGCAGAATGGGATGAACAAGACCGAGCATCACGGGCTCCTACCTCCTCGCCTTCCAAGTCAGCGGCGACCACTGAAGCGGTCCAGTCAGCACCAGCATTACCCGAACCTGTCAAGCAAGAGAAGGAGGTCAAGGAAGAGACACCGACGCCCGCTCCAGCGCCTGTGGCCGTGAACCCTTTCGCAGGACTGGGGAAGAAGAACACATTGTCGCTCCAGTCAGCCACCGCAGACGACGACACCATTACCTACGACATCCCCTTCGATCAAAGCCCTCTGACCTTCGATCCACAAAAGTACATCCCAGAACTGAAGAAGCAATGGGTTACCGACAATGGCCATGCCACATACGCTCTCCTTACCCACTGTTTCGTCATGGTCAACAGCACACAAAGCCGCATCAAGATTGTCGACACACTAGTAAACGCATTGCGAGTCATCATAGAAGGTGACCCTCAGAGCCTGTTGCCTGCCGTATGGCTTGCTACTAACTCGATCTCGCCACCGTACATTGATATGGAACTCGGACTAGGAGGCTCTGCCATCTCAAAGGCGTTGAAGAAAGTCTGTGGGTTGGATAATGCTGCTTTGAAGAAGTTGTCCGATAAGTACGGTGATGCTGGTGATGTTGCCTTCGAAGCGAAGAAGCGACAGAGCTTGACATTGAGGAAGCCTAAGCCTTTGACCATCAAAGCTGTTTTCGACTCGTTGATCAAGATTTCTATGGCCAAGGGCCATGGCAGTGTCGAGACCAAACAACGACTTGTAGAAAGACTTGTTCAGGATGCCAGAGGGGCAGAAGAGAGCAGATATGTTGTTCGTACTCTAGTGCAGCATGTGAGTTTATCACCCTGGTCACAAACCGATTTCTGACTTTGATTTAGCTTCGCATCGGTGCAGTCAAGACGACTATGCTTATTGCGTTGTCTCGAGCCTTCTTGTTGTCAAAGCCACCTGGTGCAGATTTCTCGACTCGCGACAGACACGAGCTGGCCAAGCTGTCGAAGCAACAGTTGGTAGAAGTGTGGGCTCCTGCTGAGGAGATTGTGAAAGCGTGTTTCGCTCGACGTCCTAATTATGTGAGTATCGCCTGACAGGTTCAGAACAAATATCTTCTCTGACCACCTTCAGAATGACCTAGTACCCACCTTACTAGAAATTGGTGTTACAGAAGAACTTCTACTTCGCTGCGGCCTTGCCATGCACAGTCCACTACGACCCATGCTGGGTGGGATCACAAGAGATCTGGGAGAAATGCTGACAAAGCTCTCTGGACGCGAATTCACCTGCGAGTATAAATACGATGGTAAGAATTGCACCAAGCTGCTTCTGAAACTCCATTCCCTGTTTGCTAACAAGCTATCTCAGGCCAACGAGCGCAAGTCCACTGTGACTCAGCAGGAAAAGTTACGATCTTCTCCCGTCACCTCGAAGTAATGACCGACAAATACCCTGATCTCGTTGCCCTCGTCCCCAAAATCCGTGGCGAAGGCGTGGAATCCTTCATCCTCGAAGGCGAAGTTGTAGCTGTGGACCGAGAAACCGGTGCTTTACTTCCTTTCCAAACACTTTCGAACCGTGCAAGAAAGGATGTAGTCATCACCTCTGTAACAGTGGATGTATGTCTGTTCTCATTCGACTTGATGTATCTCAATGGCGAGGGCTTGATGGACAGACCATTCCGCGAACGAAGGTCCTTACTAAGAAGCTTGTTCATTGAACTGCCCCATCATTTCACCTGGGTCAAGAGTATAGATGCCACATCAGCAGACGTGGAAACCATATCCGACTTCTACAAACAAGCGATAAACGACAAATGCGAAGGCTTCATGGCAAAAGTGCTGGATAACCTTCCCAACCCCGACCTCTTAGACGCTAATGAAGATGGAACACCAAAACCACCACCAACACCGTCGAAACGCAAACGCACCACAAAACGCAAGCCAGGAGATCCTCCTTCGTCTCCACCTCCTGAAGCTGAAGGTGCTACGGCAGCGAAAAAAGGAGGGCGAAGGAAAGCACTTCTGGCAACTTACGAACCAGACAAACGTCTCGACTCATGGCTCAAAGTGAAAAAAGACTACGACTCCTCTGCTTCAGACACTATCGATCTCATACCCATCGCAGCCTGGCACGGCACAGGTCGAAAGTGCAATTGGTGGTCACCCATCCTCCTCGCTTGCAGAAACCCTGAGACTGGAGGACTAGAAGCAGTAACGAAATGTATGGCCGGCTTCAGCGATGCATTTTACAAAGCCAACAGAGCAAAGTACGACCCAGATGCTGCACTAGACGATGACGAGGAAGAAGAAGACGCAGACGATGACCAGACCAAGCTGAAGAACAATACTTTAGGTGGCAAACCAGCGTATGTGGAATACAGTGGCGGACACCCCGATGTCTGGTTCAACCCGCAAGAAGTCTGGGAATGTGCTTTTGCGGATGTGACGTTGAGTCCTACTTACACCGCAGCCATAGGCCTGGTATCTGAGGAAAGAGGGTTATCATTGCGGTTTCCTAGATTCCTGAAGGTTAGAGAGGATAAGAGTATTGATGAAGCCAGTACGAGTGATTTCTTGGCCGAGCTGTACAGAAAACAGGAAGCTAGAGGTGCGAAAGAGAAGGAAAAAGAGAAGAATGGAGAGCTTGATGACGAGGAAATTTGAGAAGATGGTATATGCGTGTTCGGTAGGGCAGTGCTTCACAATGAGCGGCCCTTGGGAGAACGAACTCAGACCCCCGGTATGGTGGCTTGGAAGCCAATACGACAGCCAACCAACTGATACCCGGACCAAGATTTTAGGCAAGGGGAAGTCATTACGAGAATTGAATATTTGTCAACGAGACTATATAAATCCCTTGCTTCCGCATCCGAGGATTTTTTTCCGTTTATCTCTCAATCTTGTCAGGATCACAGCATTGGCACTTGCACACTCTCAAGCCCTATCACCACATTGGCACTTGCACACTTTCAAGCCCTATCACCAGTTTCTACAACGCAAACCATGGAGACATCTCAAAACAACTCCAATGCATGCAAACCAACATCTTGCATCACTGCTCCGACTCACAACAACGAACAGTATCAGACATCGTCCCCTGGTCCAGCCTACGAGATGCAGGAGGATTTGGGACCAGCATCACCAGCAGCACCACCATCATCATCCTCCGATCTCCCAACACCAGCAACACAACCACGCGTACACTTGAAAAGGCAACGCTGTTTCTTCCTCAAGTGTATTGGGATGCTTTTGTTGCATGTGCTTATGCTTGTGCTTGTTATTGCCGCTTCTATTGGCACTGTCTATGGGATTCTCTATGGCTACTTCAAGTTGATTAGTTGGTATACATGGAAAGAAAATCGCTAGAGCTATCATTAACGTTAATTGGGGCTAATGAGGCTGAGCCGTCGACGTTCTTTTTCAATCGCGAGCAAGGGTTCTTCAGGATCTTGGTGTGGCACCCATGTGGGGTTGGAAATGTATAACGCTGCTACAAAAGCATATAGAGCATCTCAATATGTTTTCTCGTGCTTCTCTCTGTAGAACTTTAGACTGTGTCTGCTTCTTTTTATACCCAAAGGGCCTGTGTGGGTCTTGCATAGGTAGGAGAACCTCTTCTTGGACATCTTAATCGTTGTGCTCAAGGCTCCATCCATGCTCGTGAGTAAGCATGTCTGCAGATGTGAAGTAGGCAATACTCTAGACGCCTTGACGTCTACTGCTGTGGCCTCCAAGCTTCGTAGCTTGTTGTGTCCGGTAAAAGTGTCTGGCGCTGAGACGAACACTACAATCAGTATGGCTGGATGCTAAGGGGTGTAGTGCTTGTGGTAAGCGTGCATGAAGAAGGTTAGTCATGTCCAGTTTGTCGATCATGCGTTGATTCCTCCAAGACACAACACTGGTCTCCTATAGTCTTGCAATGGTTGTAAGATGTGACTCGAGTTGGATAGGATACCCAATGTAAAAGTTTGGGCTCATTTGCAGTCATTGCATTTGTCGTCACCTGACGCATTGATTGTCCGGCATTGCTTTGCGACGACGACAAAATCTCGATGTCGGTTATGTTTGTGAAACTATTTGCTATATGAATAAAATACCTTAGTCCTATTATACATCAGAAGAAGGTTAAGAGCTGGCAGCGTCGGGTCGTGTAGAATCCTAGACGCAAATAACACCCGGGGGCTGCCACCACATCATCATGGTCTTCATCGTGCGGAAGTGCTTTGAACTCATGCAGTCATGTTGAACTCCGAAGTGACCACAGTGCACAGCAAGCAGAGGTGCACTATCTCCAAACGCTTTGCCGCATATTCTACACGCAATAGTTGACGAGTGCAGCTCGGCAACAGCATGTGCATGATCCCAGTGGTCTGCAAAAGCTAGGAGAGGCAGAGCGGTTGCATCGCAATGAGTGCAATCGAAGAGATAGGCGATATCCAGCTGGTCGGTGTTGATCGATGGACATTTAGGCATGTGATACATTGAGAGGTCGTGGGCGTTGATCGCGCTGTAGCCATAGTTGGCAGGACATCTTGCCATATCCTCATTGTTGTACAGCTCGAGCCCATGCTCATCGTCGTCGAGATGCTCGTAAACGTCCAGAATGGTATCCGACTTGCAGAATGTTTGGCATGCAGGAAGGGGGGCAAACAGAACAGCATGCTTTGCCAAATGCCCTGCCATTGCCATTGGAAACAGCGAGCGTCTTTCTTCGATCTCTATAGTAGTATACTGTCCGTGGCTGTTGAAGACCGCCAGATCAAAAAGTCCGTCTGTTCGTTGGGGATGTAATTCTGGGTGTCTCCTGGCAGGAGCTAGTACTTGAAGTCCGTCCATAGGTAATGCGTCATTCTCTGCTGTACCTCCACTGACATCAATGAAGTCCTGGTTGCCATCTTCCGCGTATTCTGGATACGTTGCATGGTCTCCTTCTTGCCTGAAATCAGTACGCTGGGGGAACTGAACGACGTGAGGGGTGGCGCCTCCAGAAGACAGTCCGCTCTGGGCATGCTGGAGAGGCTGAACGACGCGAGAGGTGGCGTCTCCAGAAAGTTGCCCACTCTGTTGCGCTATGCGTGGCTGTGCAAAACGAGGGTCGAGGTTTGGAGTAGCGGCGATGACTTCAACATTATCCATGCTGTCAAGCAAACCGTTGACATCAGGGCTGATCTCTGGCGTGTTGGCATGGGGATCACCAGCGGATGAGTCGTCTCGAGGCCTGGTAGACGTCTTGTTTGTGTTGATGCCTAGTCGCCGACGCATCGGAGCAGTTGATGTACGCGCCTTGAACGACATATGCGCTGCCTTGTACTCGTCAGGTTTTGGGGCATTTGGGTTCCCTGCCGTCTCGATCTCTTGTAGCAAGTCAGTAAACGATGAATGGAGAAAATATATGTGTAGAGAAGCTATGCCTCTTTATCCTTGAGAATGTGTCCCAAGTCCGCCGAAAGAGCTCGTTCTCGTCTATAATGCCATGTTCCAAGCATAAGACTTTATTCATCACATCATCGAAGACAAGCTCGCCGATGTGAGCAAGCTTCGGCTCAACAAACACTATCATCTGCGATACACTCAGTTCCTTTGGCTGGCCCTTAAAGGTGATATGGAAGGTAAGGTTAAAGGTGAGAACCCGCGGTTCATCAGCAAGAAGGCGCGAGAAGAAGCAGATAAAGGCTGGAATCGAGGAGGACGGAAACACCACGCGAAGATATAACTATGATTGTTCGTTCAGGTTGCGATATGAGGACATACTCCAAATTCCTTGCTTAGATCGTTCAGTAGTGGTACACGAATAGAGATGAAGACAAACAAGTGTAGAAACCCCTAGAGATAGAGGGGTATGTGATAACTTCGAAAGAAAACAAATCGCTGATACAAGCGCTGGGAGGATGAGTGAAGAAGAGACAGAGAAAATGCCAGAAAAGAGCCGATGTCCCATAATCCAAAACTCCACGCTGCACTGATTTGTAAAAACTCAACAAAAAGAGAAGAGGCCGTGATAATGTTACATGTCCAGAAAAAGTTTTGCTTTTGGTCCAAGATTTTTTTTTATGATGACTCCTTGACAGCCTTCTCGTTCATGGTGCCAGCCATCTTCTTGCCAATCTCGTAACTGCTGATCATGATTGCGCAAGCAGGTGCGACCTTCATTGTACGAGCGGCCCATCCCTTGAACAAGCCAGCGACACCCTCCGTCTTGTAGATGTGCCACAAGAATCGAGGCATAAGCTTGTCTTCAGGGCGAACACCAGCAGCAGCGGCAGATGCAGATTCGGCAGAATGGCGAGCGACTTGTTGGCGGGTCTTGCCGACATCGAAAGGAGTGGTGACGAGAGAAGCAACGGCTCCAGCACTCGCGCCTGCGATGAAGCTGTCGATCAAGACCGTTCTGTGATCCAACTCACTGACAGAACGGTTCTTCAAGCTACCTGTCGGCTCGTGAGAAGCAGGGCCTTCTCTTGCATTGTGCAACGTCTGTCTGCCATATTCGTAGCCCCACCAATACAAGGCAGAAAAAGGCACATCTCGCCAGAGGGTCAGACCGAGACCTCTCCATAATGCGCGGTATCCATCTGCTTTGACCATATCTTGAACTCCGGATAGTGTGTCTCTGAACACACTAGTCGGCGAAGCAGCCTCGGGATGGCTGGCTTGCATACGTGTACGGAACATTTCAACAGGGCTAACGACGAAGGCGGCGAGTATTCTGGCGCTGGAACCAGCGAATAGCGGAGCGTAGTTGTCGGACACGCGATCCTTCATGGGACTGTGGGGATTGGCTCGCAACCAGTCGTAGCCAGCAAAATAGATGACGTTGGCAGGAACAGACATGAGCAGGGTAGGACTCAAGCCGCGCCATAGAGTTGTAAGGCCTTCATTCCGAGCAATCTTCTTCAGGCCATCAAGGGTTGAGTTGAAAGTTCTTCGCTCGGTCTCCTCTGCCGCACATTGAGAAATAAGCATTTCGTCGACAGTAAGACCAGCGGATGAGGCCATGCAGTATGGGCTCTGATTGGGGACGTAGTAGATTTCTCTGCAACAGGCGGATATGCCGAGATTGGGAGGCAGGCGTGCGAAAGAGGGTTGGGTAGAAGCATTGAGGGAAGACGGACCGGATTGAGCTTGTAGTCGGACACGCACGACGTCAAGAGGGGTGACTAGGAGAGGAGTTAGTTGGAGAGGCTTGGAGATGGCTGGTGAGGTGGAACACACCAAGCAATGAGGTCAAGATGCTGCCAGAGACGGCAGACAGCATCTTCTGAGTAATGGAAGTTTCCTTGATCAACCTCGGT
>Ga0181464_1001284_pt1 | contig 12529 bp, 9 predicted proteins | sample InSIn2gowninarea_FD_119074 | JGI IMG/M metagenome (GOLD analysis project Ga0181464, IMG submission 119074) | Clean room microbial communities from NASA Spacecraft Assembly Facility at Jet Propulsion Laboratory, Pasadena, California, USA -... ...
TGTCACCAAACCATCTACTGTGTCGTTATGTGTTCAAGAGGTCAGTGCAAATAAACCATTCATCTGCAACATATATGTCATTCATCTTGATCATCCCTGAGTCAGTCCTTGCAACTATATTTCTTCAAACTTGATCTATGATTTTGTGTTGTGGGCTTGCCTACGACAGATCGCTTTCTATCGACTTCAGCTCATTATCTAGGAAGATGATCTAGAAATCGTCAGTACCTTGGGATCTGCATGCCTCAATGGCAGGTTTCTCGCCTTCGACGACAGGTGGCATCATTGACTTCTAATCAAGTGGTTTCTACCATGTTCGACTTCAACACATTCATTCACATGGATAGAATCGTACTATTTCGGGAAGTAGAAATCAAGACCCTAGATCTAGTTTCCACCATCCAGGCCGCGAGGAATTTTGTATTCATTATACAGTGGACTATTCATAAACAGATGGTTGCGTCCATACTATGTCTACATGTGTCTATACTTGTGATGTATTACAAGATCATTCCTACATCAGAGAAGTTTAATTAGTTTTGTAGTCAGTTTTGATCTGAGTATGGGAATGCCTACCTCAGCGATGATATGATCTCATATATATATTTTGTATTGAATGTCTTTACAGGTTCCAACCGAGCTCTCCACAAGATGATCCTAGAAATGATAAAGTACTTCACTCTTCTTAGATGATAAATGAAACCCTCATCTACTACAGACTTTGAACTTTAGGGGGCAATCTGTTACACAAAATATTGTCACCATGACTATTTGCAGTCAGTATGGGTCTATCATCATTCATACTATCCTCCTTGGCAAGTCTCAAACCTCAGCTCTTCATGTCAAGCTTTAAAAATGAGAGAAAGTCCTTGAAAATCAATAAATCTCTGGTTCTGCACTTTCTCTTACTATTACCTATGGTCCCGTACCCCTTGTTCATGTTACTTGCGGACCTGCCTACTCTGTCTCTAAAGGAGTGGGTGCGGACCCCTGTGAAAGTCAAAAAGGCGTAAGTTTATTCTTAAAAACTCACTTGTGGCTAATTCTGGAGGCTTCTAGAAGGATTCTTGACGTGGATGGTTCACTCCTAGGTGGTTCATGCATCCCAAAACTAAAGGAGCTAATCCATTGATAAGAGGAGCTTATCCCTTTGAAGGAGGAGCTTATCCCTTTGAAGGTGGACCTAGTAACTTCCCTCCATTGCACTATAAATTAAGGCATTGGGCTGGATGCTAGGGAGGTTAGAAGCTGAACATTTTTAAGGGTAAATGCTGGTGGAATTGAGACTTCCTAGTTAAGCTTGAGAGGAGAGATTACATACCTTTTTGGCTTCATTGGGAAGAGAGTGAAACTTGTTCAAAATAGAGGAGATTCTTGCTGGACCCTGGGAGGAGCTTGTACATCATCAAGGCACCAAGGTTGTAAAGTTCTTCTTTGATTAAAGTTAATACAATCAGATTCATTTTTCTCAACAAATTGTCTTATATGGTTTGTTTCATAAATTCCTTGATCATTATGATAAATATGCTTTTTTATATTGGCTTTTCAGGTGCTATTTAATGTGTGTGCTTGTTTGTGTCTGCAGATTCTTTACAAGGGAGCTCATTTGGATCAACGGAGCGTGGCTTCTACAAACTTGCACTAGACCCAAGGTAGGCCTAAAACACTTGTTTTCCTTTATTTATAAATTGCATATTTAGAGAAAGATAGAATTTGTTTGGTTTGCTTGTCGCTAGATATCATTAGATACTAGGGAGGTCGATCTTGTTCGCAAGAACGACTTATCCAGCCGACAGGGCCATTTGAATGGTGTATTAGGTATTGACTTTGCCATCGTAGTACTGATAGAAATATAAATTTGATAATTTTACGCTCTTACATTCCCTTTCTCTATGAACTTAAGAGAATTACCTAAAATGTTGATAAAAACATGAAGAATCCAAATCTCATCTCCTATAATAGTCCTATGCGCAGTTTATTGCCTGGAAAGGTTAGTTTAAGGCTCTTATAAGTTCTAGTGGCCTCAAGCAAATTTTAGCTACATGAATGAGCTCTTCGAAGATAAGTATATAAAATTCACGAAAAATCTATCAAGTTTCAGCCTTGAAAAGTCAAGTATCTCATCAATAATATTGGATATATTTTTTTTCTTCTCTACATAATACCCATTGTGTATTTATAAAATTCATTGAGATTGGGGTCCACAAGTAAAGAACTAAAAATCCCAATTACCTACAATTGCATTCTCATCTTGTGTTTTATCATTGTAATTATATCCCTTTAGGAATTCATTGTGGGTTCCACTTGGTCCTTGGAAAATTTTAGGGTAACACTTTGTTGTTTAAAGTCTTTTATGGTTTTTAGAAACTCCTCCATAATAATTGCATAAGAAATTTCAATAGTCACCTTGCCACTGCATCTTCAACTTTGTCAATTTCATGTTTGGCCCACTTAAGTTATTACTTCTTGGGGTGGGTGATCTAGAGAAGAGGTTGGTTATCTTTGTTCCTTTCTTCAAATCCTAGCATTTCTCCTTCTACCCCTACCATGTCATAATGATTCATATTCAAATTTTCAATTGTGAAGTAGTTGTCACAAAGAAAACCATAAATGGATGCATCACATTAACCTCTGATTTGGCCCACGAATTGGTTGAAAATATAACACACTAACCAAAATCCTAGATAATTACTTACATAATGGAGTCTACTAAAGCTATTGATATACCTATTGCAAAGATATTCCATGCATTCTCAAAATATAATTGGTTCATGTACATAGGAATGGATTAATCCCACATTTCCTTAACTTCCATTACTTTGTGTATTTATATTGTTGATGGTTTATCTTTGTAGAGCTTCATTGTCAAAGTGGATTGTCAATTCCATGTTATTGAATATTAGTTTCTTAAACTAGCAAATATTACGATATAGAAAACACTTTATGTTAACATCGAAGATGAGAATGTGTTTGTATGTGATAGAAGTGTATGATATGCATGTCGAAACCTCAACCTCCTCATTTAAGAAATGGAACCCTTTTTGGATGAAAAATATTTCTCATTTGATCCCCTATTATAGTTGATGCTATACTTTTAATATGGTCTTAAAATAATCATCGATAAGAATTGTGGGCTACATTTTTCATCTCATTGTCCATTTTCCACTAAAATGTTTTTTTGTTCATTGATGATGTTACAAAAACATGCAATTTACTCTTTTATTGGGGGCAATAACCAATATTATGTCAAACCACCCATTCTTCCCAAACCACCAAAACAGTTATTTGTGATAATCTATTGGAAACTTTTCCTTTTTTTTCTATATTGATGTTCCTTGTAATGTGATAAATCTCATCCATAGGAAGAACACATACTTGATCCCTCTCTCGGGGTGAAATCCTAACATGAGCCCTGCCCTCATCTTTCATTCCTTGGCTGATGTTTTCAAACACACATATTATTGTTTCCTTTTTTACAAAAATAGAAATTGAGTTTATGGAAAGTGTTTTTCCTCTGTTACTTAGTTATTCTTCCTCATTTTCTACTCTATTACTTCTAGTGGTCAATTATTAACCCACATCGTTAATTAGACTATATTTAAGGATCATAAAACCAATACGCTGTTGTGGATCTACATGGATGGGGATATTTACCTTTCTACCAATTGCATGTTTACCCCTACCAAATGATAAATTAGTATGATTACAGAGATTACTCTACCTTTTTTACAAAATTAATACAATTTGTTTCTTCAAGCCTAATACAATCATTATTGATGTGAAAGGGTAAATAAATAGAGTAGTGGCAAACCATAGTTTTACTAGGATTTAGGGATGGAATTAGATTTCCCTTATTATGAGAATTCACCTCTAACTCTACTTCACGTAACTCATCCTTAACATTTTTATTACCATAGTAATCTTCACCCTCCTCAAAAGACTCCCACTGATGATCATGAAGGTTAAGAATGTCCTTTAACTCATGTAACTCTTTATCTATTTCCACAATATTATGGTGAAAACATAATTGATCTTTTGGTTAGTAGTTTTTATGTTTACTTCTAAGGACATATTGGGTTTGAAAACAAAATTACTAGCTTTATAAGGTCTAGTAAAAAAAATTATCAAGTCAATAAGTTTTTTTTACAAGGATCAACCAAATGGTTTAAAAATTATATTTCCTAATTGTTAAAAAAAGTTACATAGTTGGTAATACCATGGGCTAGGAGTGTCTTTGATACCACTTATAGGAAAAAAATTACACACACACACACCCCACATGGATTTGTATTAATGGTAGATGGGTGTACTATTCAGGAAATCTGAGCAATAGGTGTGTGTGTGTGTATAATGGACACATCCACGGGGTTTTGGATTGATGGTGAATGGGTGTATTTTTAATGCACTCCTTGCAATAGGTCACAAATTCAAATCCCCCGAGTGTTAACCAACTAAAACTTCTATAGGCAAGGGGGGTTGCATGTGCATGATATTTACAATTGCTACTAGAAATATTATATACTTTACTTAACATTGGATCTATATGTTAGTATATAAACCTAAGAGATTACAATAATTACTATATAATTATATCTGGTTTATTACATATAGACTCAAATATTATAAAGTTTAATGAAATAAATTAATTAAATTACAAACAAAAGGGAGTGAGTAAAATATATTTAGAAAATAAACATCTTTAGGACAAAATTGGGAGCAATGTTAGTCATAACTCACAAAAATCCCCACCCCAAAATTTCCTTTTTTCCCCTAAGTTTACAATTTTAGGACTTCAAAATTTATTTGAAAAATGGAGATGCCAACTCAACCCTCTTTTTTGTTAGTTGGGTTTAATTGAAGTGGTGGTGTGATGGAATGTTATTGATGTAGGAGCATCTGGACTTAGCTAGCAATGTGAAAGTTTGTTCACATGTTGTGGCTAAACAAGTTGAATTTCACTAACCTAAGTGGTCAAAAGTTAGTTTTTACTGAGAGAGTTGGATCTCTCAAGAAATGATCTGCATTTGATTATTGTAATAGTTAGAAATTGCCTTATTTTATATTCAAAGATAAGTTGTTAGCATATGTGTGTGATAGAGCTTGAAAATAGAGATTGACTGTTAGAATTTTTAAAAATAGAGATTGAGTTGTTAGGCAAGATTGGATTGATAAAAAGAAGAAAAATGTAATGTAGAAGGATTTGGCAAGGATGAGAGAGGATTGAGTGAAGCAAGAGTCACGTAATAGAGCGAGGATTTCATATTGAAATAGGGGTCTTTTAAAGAAATGTAATTGAGCCAAAGGGCCGAGACTCTGTAATTGTTATTGTAATGATTAATTGATGTTGTGTGTGATTATATATCAAATATGTGGAAACTCTCATTTTTCCTTTGTTTCTTTGTATTCGGGACAGAGTCGAATATTTCTTTGTTTTTATGATTTATGATATAAAACTCAGAGCTCAATGGAATCACAGACTTTAGTATTATTAATCATGTTGAAGCTAGCTTACAATCTCCATCGTTGATCCAAATTCGAACCAACGGTGCGAAATCCCACCAATCGTTGGATCACCCATATCGCATTACAGAGATTTGTTACAAGGGTCGAACCTTAGGCCTTGAAGAATAGCGATGTGTGATATCGCATCGCAAATAAACATTGGTACATGGTTAGACTGTAGACCTTAATAAATTGTGAAGTGGGATTGCAAAATATCGCATACCAAGAAATCTTGTGTATGTTACTAGACCCCGGCCACAGAACAGTGTGATATGCAATGGAAGTGGGACCATTGACTATATCGCATCGCAACACTCTGTATGTAAGTTTTGAGAAGTGAATGCTTACCTATAGTGATTTGAGATTGTGATATAATCTAGACCATTAGATCTAATGTGTTACAATATACGAAGAATCGTGAGCAATTCTATTTAAAAGGGTGGAAATCAGAGAGTTGCAATAAAGGGGGGCTGTAAAAGAGATAGCAAACACGGGGGCTGATTGTTGAGATTCCTTGAAACAATTGATTCCTGCATCATTTGTTGTATCAGAGCAGAGATTAAGGTTGATTACAATAAACATGCCATTGAGGAGAGGAGCTAGCATTGTTCGAGGAAGACCGAAAGCAAATGCAGTTCTACAGGAGGAGATCTAAAGTCTGCGTGGGAGGATGGAAACAATTGAGACTTCTCAGAGAAGAACACCTAATGAATGGGATGACAGTGCTAAAGAAGAATATTCTGAGGAAGAAGAAGAGGAGGAAAATGAAACTACTAGAGTTATTAAGATGTTGGCAAAAGTAGGAGGAAAACCAAAGGTGGAAATTCCTACGTATGAAGGGAGTCACAATGCAGAAGAGCTAATGGATTGGATCAGGTCATTAAACAAATATTTTAACTATGAAGAGGAAGTTGATGACAAGAAGAAGGTGAAATTTTCAGTTACCAAATTGAAGAGTCAAGCAGCTATTTAGTGGGATGAGCTATAGACATCCAGAACAAGGAAAGGAAAGTCCAAGATCAAGCAATGGGACAAAATGGTGAGTAAGATGAAAGCCAAATTTATGCCTAAATATTATTAGTTAAATATTTTTAAATAGTTGCAGAATTTAAGGCAAAAAGGAATGTATTTTAAAGAATACACAGAAGAGTTTTATAGATTGAGTATTAGAGCAGGACATGCAGAAGATGACATGGAGAAGGTAGCTAGATATATCAATGGCTTACGATATGACATACAAGATGAGATCAAATTGTTAAGTCTAACGACTATTGAGGATGCCTATCAAGCGAGTTTGAAGGTAGAGGAGAAGATGTTGAGGAAATAGAATCAGAGAAATAGAGGAAGAAGCTCGGTAAGAGGTAGAGGAACTACCAAACCAAGGGGTCAGCAACATCAGCATGAAGCAAGCAGTTCAAGTAGCAGACCACCACAAAGAGGGGATTTTAATAGAGGAAGATTTGCGCCCAGAGGAAGGGGCCAAGGAAGAGATATTTGGTGCTACACATGTGGAGAATGGGGACATGTATCGTGGGATTGTCCTCATAATAAACCAGTAAGTCAAAGGAATGTGAATGTGGTTGAGGCAAAGCCAGAAACACCTCTACTTATGGAAAAGGAAGAACCCCTTGAAGTAGGAGAATCCCTATTGTTGATAAGGACATTGCTTAAGATAGAGAAAGATATTGAAGAACTAGTGCAGAGGAAGAATTTATTCAGAACTGCCTGTAAATTAAAAGGTAAGTGTTGTAAAGTAATAATTGACAGTGGAAGAATTGATAACCTTGTTTCTACAAAGATGGTGGACAAACTCGGATTAGCAAAGATAGTGCACCCTACTCCTTACAAAGTGTCATGGTTGCAAAAAGGACATCAGATTATTGTGACAGGACAATGCAAGGTTGAAATACAGATTGGTATGTATAAGGATGTAATATTATGCAATGTAATGCCAATGGACGTATGCCATGTATTGTTGGGGAGACTATGGTAGTTTGATCAGAAAGTTATTCATGATGGGAGAAAAAACACTTATACTCTGGAGAAGGATGGAAATAAACATACATTGATGCCATTGAAGGATGACGCTGACAAAGGAGCACCTGGAAATAGTGTTATGCTGATGAGCGGAAAGGAGTTGTTGCAAGAGATTGGAAAACGTGAAGAAATGCATTTTGTTGTCATAGGGAGACCAAAGGTAATTTTAACTTCCACAAACTTAGATGATTTACCTAAAGAAATCAAAACTTTGTTAAATGATTTCGCTGATATTACTATGGATGAGTTGCCAAATGCATTGCCACCGATCAGGAGTATTAGTCATCATATTGATCTAATACCAAGAGCAAGTTTTCCAAATAAAGCAACGTACAGATTAACTCCTCAAGAGAATGTAGAAGTTGGAAGACAAGTGCAAGAACTGATGGATAAGGGACTAATCAAAGAGAGTCTTAGTCCATGTGATGTACCAATAGTACTCAGTCCAAAGAAAGGAGGTGAATGGCGTATGTGCACAGATTCCAGAGCCATAAACAAGATCACAATCAGGTATAGATTTCCTTTGACACGCATCGATGATTTGATGGATTGTCTAAGTGGATCAAATTATTTTACTAAAATAGATCTAAAGAGTGGATATCGTCAAATAATAATTTGAGAAGGAGATGAATGGAAGATTGCATTTAAAACAAATAGTGGGTTGTATGAGTGGTTAGTGATGCCTTTTGGACTCACTAATGCACCTATCACGTTCATGAGATTGATGAATGAAGTCTTGAAGGAATATGCAGGCAAGTTTGTTATTGTTTATCTTGATGATATTCTAGTTTCTCAGTAAAAGTAAGGAAGAACATCTAGAGCATCTTAAATTAGTTTTAAGAACTCTGCAGAAATAGAAACTACTGATAAATCTGAATAAATGTAGTTTCATGAAAGAAGAATTAATTTACTTGGGATTTGTAGTTTCTAAAGAAGGATTGAAAATGGATCCAGAGAAATTCCAAGCAATTTGGAACTGGCCTATTCCTAGAAATATATTTGAGGCAAGAAGATTTCATGTTCTTGCATGTTTTTACAGAAAGTTTATCAAAGGTTTTAGTCAGATTTGTGCACCAATTCTTGAAACAATTAATGAGACTAATTAGTCATTCAAGTGGACATAAGAAGCAGACAGGAATTTTAAATTACTGAAGAGGAAAATCACAGAGGAACTGATTTTAGCTTTGCCTGATTTTTAAAAATTATTTCAAGTTGAAACAAATGCTAGCGGAGTTGCAGTTGGCATAGTTCTCTGAGTCAGAAACAAAGACCAATAGCATACTTCAGTGAGAAATTGAATGAAGCAAACAAGAAGTGATCTTCTTACGATAAAGAGTTTTACACTATTGTACAAGCCTTGAAAAGATGGAGACATTATTTTCTGCCAAAGGAATTCATATTGTATTTGGACAATCATGCATTATAGTTCATAAATAACCAGCCAAAATTGAACCAGAAGCATGCCAAGTGGGTAGAATTTTTGCATAACTTTACTTTTGTGATAAAGCACACAAGTGGTAAGTTGAATAAAGTCGTTGATGCGTTAAGCAAGATAAGTTTTGTTGTGCAAGAAGTCAAAGTTGGTGTTGTAGGATTTGAAGAAATGATTGAAATGTACAAAGATGATGCAAATTTCAAAGATACTTATACAGCAATTCAAAATCCAATAGTTCATAACAGAAGTTAGTGGTTAGATTATCTCATCCAAGGAGGCTTATTGTTTAAAGGCAACAAGTTGTGTATTCCCAAATGTTATATGAGGGAAAACATAATAAAGGAGAAACATATTGGATGAATATCTAGTCACTTTGGAAAAGATAAAACCTTTGGTCAGGTGAATGCTTTTTATTATTGGCCAAAAATGCAAACTGATGTTAAGATATTTGTTGAGAAGTGCAGGATATGTCAGCATGATAAGGGGAGAAGTTAGAACACAAGATTGTATCAGCCATTGCCAATACCAAACCGACCATGGGATGCGTTAGCATGGATTTTATTTTAGGATTACCAAAAACTCAAAGAGGGAATGATTCCATTTATGTTGTGGTAGATAAATTTTCCAAAATGGCACATTTCATTGCTTGTAAGAAGACTAGTGATGCAACACATATAGCTAATCTATTTTTTTCAGAAATTTTAAGATTACATGGATTGCCTATAAGTATTGTGTCTGATAGAGATACAAAGTTTGTAGGACATTTTTGGAGAACTCTTTGGAAGAAACTAGGAGCTAACCTCAGTTTCAATTTAGCATACCACCCTCAAATAGATGGACATACCAAAGTAGTAAATAGGAGCTTGGGAAACATATTGAGAAGTTTAGTGTATCAAAATCCTAAGCAGTGGGATTTAGCACTAGCTCAGGCTGAATTTGCTTATAATGACACTCTAAACCAAAGTACTAGAATCATTCCATTTCATATTGTTTTTGGAATGAATCCAAGAGGTGTGTATGAGCTTAGAAATTTGGGTAAAAATGAGACAAGAATTGAAAAATTTGAAGAGTTTGAAGAACAGATGCAAAGATTACAAGAAGATGTCAAAGGTAGATTGCAGGAAAGCAGTGGAAAATACAAACAGAGGGTAGATATGAAAAGAAGAGAGAAAGAATTCCAAGTGGGAGATTTAGTGATGGTATATTTGAGAAAAGAAAGATTCCCTACTAGGACTTACAATAAACTAAAGATGAAAAAGATTGGACCATGTAGAATTGTAAGAAAGTTTTCAGCTAATGCATATGAAATTGAGTTGCTAGAAGGGATTGGAATATCGCCTATCTTCAATATTGAAAATTTGTATCCATACAAAGGGAAAGAGGCAAAGCTACAAGAGGAAACTATAGAAGATGAAGTTCAAACTTTGAACTGGGAAGAACAAATGCCAAAGACAATTAAGAAAGAAGTGGAAGTTGTTTTAGAGAAAAGAGTATCCAAAAGAACCAGAGGATAGATTTATTTTCAATATCTAGTCAAATGGAAAGGACAGCTAGTGGGGGATGCTAGCTGGTTGACTACAGCAGAGTTGTAGAAGTATGGAGTAAGCCCTGAAAGTCTGAAGGATGATTCTTTTCTTCCCCGGGAGTCTGATGCAAAAGCATCTGGACTTAGCCAGCAATGTGAAATTATGTTCATGTGTTGTGGCTAAACAAGTTGAATTTCACTGACTTGAGTGGTCAAAAGTCAATTTTTACCGAGAGAGTTGGATCTCTCAAGTAATGATCTCCATTTCATTATTCTAATAGTTAGAAATTGTCTTATTTTAGATTCAAAGATAAGTTGTTAGCATAGGTGTGTGATAGAGCTTGAAAATAGAGATTGACTATTAGAATGTTTAAAAATAGAGATTGAGTTGTTAGGCAGGATTTCATTGATAAAAAGAAGAAAAATGTAATGTAGAAGGATTTGGCAGGGATGAGGGAGGATTGAGTGAAGCAAGAGTCACGTAATAGAGCGAGGATTTCATATTGAAACAAGGGTCTTTTAAAGAAATGTAATTGAGCTAAAGGGCTGAGACTCTGTAACCGTTATTGTAATGATTAATTGATGACGTGTGTGATTATATATCAAATTTTTGGAAACTCTCATTTTGCCTTTGTTTCCTTGTATTCGGGACAGAGTCGCATATTTCTCTGTGTTTATGATTTATGATATAAAACTCAGAGTTCAATGGAATCGCAGCCTTTAGTATTATTAATCATGTTGATGCTAGCTTAAAATCTCCATCATTGATCCAAGTTCGAACCAATGGTGCAAAACCCTGCCAACCATTGGATCACCCATATCGCATCGCAAAGATTTGTTACAAGGGGGAGACCTCAGGCCTTGAAGAATAGTGATGTGAGATATCGCATTGCAAATAAACATTGGTCCGTGGTCGGACCACAGACCTTAAGAAATTGCGAAGTGTGATCGCGAAATATCACATACCAATAAATCCTGTGTATGTTACCAGACCCCGGCAGTGGAACAACGTGATATGCGATGGAAGTGGGACCATTGACTATATCGCATCGCAACATTCTGTATGTAAGGTCTGAGATCTGAATACTTACCCATGGTGATTTGAGATTGCGATATAATTTGGACCGTTGGATCTAATGTGTTACAATCTATGGAGAATCACGAGCAGTTCTATTTAAAAGGGTGGAAATCAGAGAGTCGTAGTAAAGGGGACCTATAAAGGAGATAGCAAACGCGGAGGCCGATTGTTGAGATTCCTTGAAACAATTGATTCTGTGTTAGTTATCCTCCTCACATAGGTTCTATTTTTATAAGTGACATGGCAAAGCTTCAAACTTTTATAAAATCTAATTGACCCTAGGCACCATCATCGAAATGAGAGGAAGTGCTCACCAATTTTCCAAAAACAATACATTACATGACTTGTTTTAATCACTTTTAATGATCAATTCGTAAACCAAAAAAAAAAAAACTACATACCTCAAACCATAAAATAGATTTTAAAAATAGAATCCCAACTCATCTAAGTTCCATTAATATAAATAATGTTTAATACAATCCAAAAATTATATTAAATACAAGAGGAAACAAGATCAATAGTTTCAATGAAGCATAGTCCTAGCCTCCACTGCTAATTAATTGATTAAGGTAGTGTGGAGTACGTATTTCATCATTAGTGTGGGGTCTGCATTTTCATTGTTATTCAAGAATGCTTTTTTCACTTGCAATATGTCGTTATTCCCACCTTTGTACATGCACAATGAAAGCTACTTCCACACATATTCCTGTACCTATGCACAACTTCCTCCACACATCTAGTCATTTTGACATTCATTCGCTACTAAACGCTAACTGTTTTACCTCTTGTTCATAATTATTATCTATTTTAATTTACACGGTTAATATTTTTTTAAGAATAGGAAAAGGCCAAGATAAAATGTCATTAAAAACAAGTAAAATTAAAGTTATGCATTACTAAATTAATAATAATTCATGATATAATGCAAAAGAAACTCATTGTGCAGAAGTGT
>Ga0181464_1000829_pt2 | contig 12519 bp, 10 predicted proteins | sample InSIn2gowninarea_FD_119074 | JGI IMG/M metagenome (GOLD analysis project Ga0181464, IMG submission 119074) | Clean room microbial communities from NASA Spacecraft Assembly Facility at Jet Propulsion Laboratory, Pasadena, California, USA -... ...
CGCGCGTTGTCAGCTGCTTCACCGACGCCTCCGGCTTCGCTGTCGGCAGTATCGAGGGACGCTGTGCGATTCAGTACGTTGAGGACAAGGATACCAGGTACGCGACTTCTGTTGTTTTTTGCAAGTTTCTACTAAAACGGGCGCAGCCTTAACTTCTCCTTCAAATGCCACCGCCAACAGGACCCTAGCCAGCGCGACGTTGCCAAGGTCTACTCGGTCAACGCCATCTCTTTCCACCCCCAGCACGGCAAGAGGTGAGGTGAAGCGGGTGCAGCCTGGGCGGATGGCGGCGCTGTGTGACTCTAATAAGCTGCGGGCGAGCACTGCTGGGCTTCTCGCGGACATCAACGCGGCGGCCAAAAAGTGGGATGCTGCTGGTGGAGCTGGCTTGTGATTGGCGGTGAAGCTCGGGGTCCTGTGTTTGCGCTGTTTGCACTGCGGGGAGTTGGCGGGACAAGTGATGGCGCGCTTTCGCGTTTGTCCTGACATCACTGAGCGGGATTGCCGTCTGTGCTGCGTTTCTTTCGCACTTCCACAAAGCCCACACATGGTCCGGTAGCTGCTCACATATCCCTAGAAGCTGCAGTGCCTCGAGCCACACGCAGTCCACACATGGTGAGTTCAACACCGCAATTGCATGTGCAATACATGAGTACTCACACCCCCAGTCCAAACAATACCTCACCCTCCACACAGTCGACAATGCGCACCCCAAAGCATCCGACATCTTCGCCGTCGCGCCCACATCCACACAGCTCCTCTCCGCGTCCGGCTCCTCTTCAATAAACATCTACGACACAACCCAGCCCGACTTCCCGCTCGTGCAAACCCTCGACAAAGCTCACCCGCTTGGCATCCACCACCTCGTCACCGCCAAAGAATCCACCGCCCGCCGCGCCGCATCCGCCGGCTTCGAAGGCAGCGTCAAGATATGGTCGCAGGGCGAGGACGGCCAATGGGTCTTGGACGGCTCGATAACCGACCAGAACAAGCCCGGCTCCATCTGGGCAATCGCCCTCAGCGCCGACGGCCAGTACCTCGCATCATCCAGCATCAACGGGCAGATCAACGTCTGGAGTCTAGACGCCTCACAAAACTTCCCACGGATACGCGAGTACGAGACAAAAGGCAGCTTCGGGCTCGCCGTGGCGCTGAGCGACAACGGAAGTTTCACGGCCTCCGGGCACGAGAACGGGAGCATATACGTCTTCAGCAACGACACGGGGCGACTGGTGCATTCGCTTGCCGGGCTTGTGCATCCCGTGCGCAGCGTGGCGTTTTCGCCCGCGAGCAAGCTGCTGGCTGCAGGTGGTGATGCGAGGGTTATTGCGCTGTACGATGTCACGTCTGGCGAGCAGGTGGCCAATTTCACAGGGCATGGCGGGTGGGTATTGACGCTGGATTGGAGCGATACCGGCGAGTATCTGTTGTCAGGAAGCCACGATTCCAAGGCGAAGGTCTGGCGCGTGGAAACGAGGACGTGTGTTGCGACGCATTCGCACGGTGATAAGCCGCTGTGGACTGCGAGGTGGCTGCCCAAGTCGCCGACAAAGAGCGAGATGTTTGCGTTGGGTGGAGGGAACAACTCAATTAGCTTCTACAGGGAGGCTGCTGGTTGAAGAGTGGCAGAAGCAAGATGTACAGGCACCTTCTGTCGAGCCTATCCAGCAGTGACTGCTTCTCAGCCTGAGCTTGTCTTGGGTTACAGAACTTCAAGCAAGGCGAAAGAATACAGCTGTGTCATGCTAATGACCTGCATTGACTGCGTTGATTGAGAGACAGAAGTCAGGGTCTGATGCGGATTGATGCAGTTCCAAACAAGTCTGCGAAGTAGAGAAAATCCAATCGAATCTTCTATCTCGTTGACTCGACTAATGCAAAAAGTAATGTATAGAATTCACGTCTCGTTCAAGAATCATATCACATAATTCAACACTCAATACTGGGTTACCACAGAAAACAACGGACCCCTAATTTCCATCCACCGCCGCCGTGATCCTGAACTCCACTTCCTCCTCCAACCCATACAGCACCCTTCCATCCCTGCAAACAAGCCCCACACCCACTCAGCGCTCCAAACGGATTGGCCTCCATCAGCACAACCTTTCCATCCTCTCCCAGCGCGATATCAAACGCAAACCCATACTTAACCAACAACCCCCTAATCTCGTCACTCATCTCCCCAAGCATATAACTCTCCATTTCCTCCAGCAGTGCTGCGGCGCCAGCACAAACCTTCTCACACGTCTTCTTCACAGTAAAGTCGTACGGGCGGGAAAACGAGAACGCCCATCTACACTGACTCAGCGCCTTGAACTCCAGCGAAGAGACTGAGGCTGGAGCGCCGCGCGCCGTAGGCGACGGCACGAAACACAGGAACTTGTTTGTGCCTGCACACTCTCATCCCAGGGGCTCGGGATCAAATGAATCCTCAGCTCTCTGTGGGCGGCGAGTCGTTCGTTGTGTAATAAGTTCTAGGCGCGCGTACTACTACCTATCTTCACAACGACGTCTTTGAATGAGCGCGTGGGTGCGATTGTTTCTGGCCGACATTTGATCCAGGCACATGAACCATTCTCGCTTCCCGTCGAGAATAGGCTGTAGCACTTGCCCGCGCTCCGTGCTCTTCCACGTACGGACCATCTCGGCGATGAGGTCGGGCGGGATCTTGTTGCTCGAATCCCACGCAGCATGGCACCGCATCAGATCCTCGTAGACAAGGATGGGACCTGGACGACGTAGGATGAACCCAGTTGCTGGGAGCGGGTGATAAGCGGTTGCCAGAGTACGTAGCCATAGACTGTCCAGGGCGGTTGTTCGTGGGTGAAGGCGAAGAATCATTTGAATTTCTCTACTATGTAGACGTATGTCTTCCGGTCTGAGACTGTTGATCCTCATCCCATCCTGACTTTGCAAACATCATGTACGCCGGCACAGCTGATATAACACCAGAATTACATTGGGTAGGAAGTTTAGATATAGCTAATCAAGCTGTTTTGGAATCACAGTGTTGCAAAACAAGGCGTAAATGTAAGACTGTACCTTGCCACTCAGGTGAACCACTCACATAGGGCATTGATGTTGGTCTCCAGCCTAGTGAAGTTCTATTGTCAAGCGCAAATAGGCCGGCGGAGAAGAGGAACGCACTGAAGCAACAGACGAGGGGAAAAGACTGGGTACTGATAAAGTCTTGCGATGAGATGGTTGTTGTACTTGGTGGATGAAGGTCGGATTTGATAACGGCCGAGTTTTGGAATATGGATTGTTGCTGTGCCGCAGAAGGGGCAGCACTGTTTTGGTGTACACTCTGCTTTTCTGCTAGAATTCCATGCGCAAGGCAAGGATCGTTCTCGATTTTCCAAGGCCTTGCACGCTCAATGGTAGGGCGGCTAGTTAGCATGAAGAGTATTGAACAAGGTGCTCGTAACTGATGACTTTACGCAATGGGTTGAGAGATTTGATGATTGGCAGTTAAATGATCGATTCAGACAATGCTGCTCGCTAACGTGATGATATCATAATATAATTAACAATTTCTCCTCTATACACGTACAATTGTAGTCGCTCAAACACTCTCGCGGCGCTCAGCATCCTTAGCCTTCTCCTCGTAAATACCACCCTCGCGAACAGCTTCCATCTCTTTTAGGCGGTCAAGCATGATAGGGTGAGCCTTGTGGATCGGCTTGATCTCAAACAGCTCATCCATGCGTTCAAGCGGGATACCCTTGGTCTCGGGGATGAGGAAAAAGACGAAAGGAATGGACAGGATCATAAGAGAAGCAAAGAAGAAGTACACGCCGTAGCTCATGGTCAGGAACATCTGCGGTGTGAAGCGCGAGATGATGAAGTTCCAGAACCAGTTGTTTGCCGCCGCGGATGCCTGACCCAGGGAACGTGTCTGCTGCGAGAACATCTCAGAGTTGATGACCCACGGTGTGCCGTTCCATGAGGGTGTGTAGAAGAAGGTCCACAGGTAGAAGAAGAAAACGGCTGCGATGCCACCTGGGGGCAGCTTGGCGCCGTTGGCAGTTGTTCCGTGAAGCTTGATGTATGCGCCGATGATCCACATGCAGACAGAGCCACCGGCGGCGCCGAACATGAGAAGCTTGGTGCGGCCGAGGTGGTCGATTAGGTACAGGAGCCAGACGACTGTGACGACGGTCTTGACGACACCGAAGAGACCGGTGGTGAAGAAGCCGGTGTTGGTGCCGGTGATGCCGATGGACCTGAAGACTGTGGGAGAGTAGTAGTTAATGGCATTAATACCACTACCGTTCTGCCAGAGGAAGAGCATGCCACCGAGGAAGAGGCGGTACTGGACCTTGCGCTGCTTGACGGCCTTGAAGGGAGCCCAGAAGCCGGGGCCAACAACCATGCGGTCGTGCTCGATTTCAGCGTCGATGGCGGCAATCTCTTCAACCATGTAAGGGTGGGTAGGCTCGAGGTTGCGAATCCAGCAAAGATCCTTGACAGCCTTCTCGCGGTCACCGCGAGCAAACTGCCAACGAGGAGACTCCCTCAGCCAGACAGCGCCTGCGAGAAGCAGACCGGCGGGGATGAGCTGAACAGCGAAAGGAATCATCCACTGGCGAGTAGAAGGAGCCATAGTCTCAACAAGACCGTAGTTGATCCAGAAACCAACAAGACCACCAATCTGCCATCCCAGCTCGTAGATACCAACAAGACGACCACGGACCGCAGGAGGCGACAATTCGGAGATGTAGATCGGAACCATGTTACTGGCAGCACCGACACCCAGACCGGCCAAAACACGGCCACCAATGATCAAGCCAAGTCCACGCTCGCCGTTCGCGCCCAACATCATTCCAGCACCGAGGATGAAAATCAAAGTCCAGATGAGCAGAGTGATTCTGCGGCCAAGGTAGTACGAAGTGACATAAGCACCGAAAGCGCCAAAGAAGGCACCAGCCTGGTAAACGGAGACGATATTCGCCTTCTGCAGAGCAAGCTCAGAAGCCGAGATTTGTGTGGGTGCCGAAAGTCTGAATTCTGAGACAAAGGATGGAAGCGCAAGTGTTGTTCCAATGAAAGCGGAGTCATAACCGATCTGGACATTCGCTGTTAGATGGAATTCTTGGTGGATCATCGCCGATGGCGATAGAACTTACCATGCACGATGCAAAAGATGCAACTGATGCAGCAGCGTAGACGCGCCAATTGTAAACCTCCTTAGGCGTAGGCCTGTCTTCGACAAGAGTGAGGAGGCCCATGACGAGAGATGCAGTCTTCCTGTTCGGTCGTCGGTGTGATGGATGAGGAGTCCTGGAGATCTGACGATCCTCTGAAGAAGGAAGGAGGAGGATGCTTTATGGGAAGCTGATGGTTCTGAAGATTCTTCATCTCCGAGTCCGGACTCTAATAGTCGTGCAGGGCTAAAAGCTACCCCGGAATCTCGCCCTCGTGGGGGAGCTAGTCAGTTGCTACGATGTGCAGGCGAGACCCCAGACAATGCCCAGACTCTCTAGGTCTCCAGGTCTTATCCGCGCACGAGCCTGTAGAGGTGCCACGATGATGGATCTGGGGACGCACCCCGCAATGGAAGAGGATCGCCAATGGCGTTCCAGGACCAAGATGGTGGTCATCCTGGATAAAGGTTTGCCATGTTCCCGTCAAACAGGTGCTGGGAGCCTCTGGCTTGGTGCGGAGATGGATGACGATTGAGACGTGGTCATTGGCTCGGGTTTGACCTCGGCGAATCATACGAGTCAATAGCTTTACTGTGGATAAAGGCTCCCGATCTCGGAAGATGTCTCTGCCCACTTGGCGGTCTCCAATTACAAAACCATGTGAAGCATTGAGTGCGAGAGAGCTGGCTGAGCACTTGGTATATATGTAGGAAGATCCTTTACCCGCACGTCCGAGTTCAGCTCCAAGCCTCTCCACAACACTCCACAAGCGCGTGTGTATCCATTGGAAAAGGAACCCGTTAAGACGTAGGAAAGAGCCTTAACGTACGCAAGTCCCAGTCAGAGCTTGCTCCATCTCTCTGACACTCTCGCTGTGAAGTTTGCCCAACATTGAAGCCACGCCGCACCCTGCAAACACCGTAGCCACTGAGATCGTCACAATGTCCTCCACAACGACCACACAACAGACTGCAGTACCAGACACCTCAAGTGTTGAGCGTCATGGCTACCTGTTCGGCTTTCCGATCGCACACTCAATGTCGCCGTTGTTCCACAACACAGTGTACGCGGATCTTGGGTTGAACTGGAACCAGTTCTACCTTGAGTCGACAGACATAGAGCTGTTCAAGAAGCTCAGGCAACATCCCAAATTCTACGGTAAGCAGTGTTCTTCTAGAGTCTCAACTTTCGAGACTAACAGCTGTTGCAGGTGCATCAGTGACCATGCCTCACAAGATGGCGATTCTCTCACACCTGGATGAGATTACAGAAGAGGGCAGGGAAGTCGGCGCTGTAAACACACTCTTCCTCAAGGAGGACCCCACAACAGGGAAGCGGATATTCTGCGGCACCAACACTGACGTAGTTGGTGTACGTGATGCTTTTGTTTACAATGTCAAAGATGCCGCATCAACCTACGAGAACCGACCCGCTATGGTGGTAGGAGGCGGTGGTGCGGCCCGAAGCGCAGTATACGCGCTAAGGAAGTGGATGAAGGCCAGCAAAATCTACCTTGTCAACCGGGACCGCAACGAAGTCAAGGCTGTCATCGACGAGTGCAAGGCGAGAGGATTTGGCGACTCCCTCATCGACGTTTCGACCGTGGCGCAAGCTGAAGAGCTCGAGGGCGTGGGTGCAATCGTTGCATGCGTACCTGACTTCCCACCCAAGACACCAGAGGAGAAGGAGACAAGGGCTGTGCTTGAGACCTTCTTGAACAAGCCACACAAGGGCGCTATCCTGGAGATGTGCTACCACCCGTCGCCCTGGACAGAGATTGCCGGCATTAGCGAGAAGGCTGGCTGGCAGCTTATTCTGGGCACAGAGGCCATGATTTACCAGGGCCTTGAGCAGGACAGGTACTGGACAGGAAAGCCGGTGTCTGAGCTGCCAAAGGCAAAGGTCCAGGCGGTCATCGCGGCTAAGCTGGCTGAGGCGCGACACTAGTCACGGTGTAAAAAGATACCACTTCTTGTCTTGCTTCTTCAAAAGATCTTCATAGACTACTACGCTGTAACGCCGACGAACACGATTTCAGATTACAGCTTCTTCACACTTGGGATTTCTTCGGCATGTTTGCCATTGCTCACTATGGCAGGCTATCCGCAATGCGGTATGTCATTCCGGTTGCTCTGACTGATGATCAACTAGTTGCCATCAGCCTGCGACGTCCATGCTTATTTTCATTCAGAGCAGATTCTTTAGATGGCAGTTGGAATACAGGTGCATCATCCCCGGTCGCGCTTGTCTCGTCAAACATCCATCTTGTGTTGATCCTGATATGCACGTCAAGAGCGGGACATTCCTCCGGTAACCAATCAAACCTACGGTCGCAACTTCGATGGCGCCCAAGGCGATGAGCCGCATTCAGCGGTCGTTATGACTAGATTAGTTAAGTTTGCAGGACACTCCAGTGATCATCATTGGTAGGAATACCTTCCGATACGCATGTAATGAAAATGCCGCCACTCAGATCCACTCTGGCGGCTGGCTGGCCTGGGAAGAGGCTACAGCAGACGTTCCCAATTGACGGGTAGATAGCAGCTTCGCCACGCGAGATCTGAAAACACCGGACAAGGCACGCCTAGCGATGTGAGTTAAGATCCCATTTTTGGATCCTTTGGATCGATCCAGGATATCCAGCGTAGAATTTCAAGATCCGGGATTATATAAGCCTTAGCATGCTGAGTCAGGCCTTTATACACGTCCATTCACTCCTGGATAGAGGAAAAGCGGGTCTGTATTGTGCATCCGCCACTCACAGACTGCCGAAGCTTAGGTAATCCAGATCCTACATCTTGTATGGAACTTAGATCGATCCGGGATATCTAACGTGATTTTTAAAGATCTGGGGTCCCAACATCGCTAGGCACGCCTAGTTAAATCAAATTGCTTGACGTTTCTAACGTCATGACGCTAACATTAAAACGTGATAACGCATTCGCAAATTCCATGTGCAAGACCAAAGGCGATCCAGACTCGCTCCGTCCCGACTGGGACCAGGAAGCGCCGGTGGGGGGCGAAAACAATCGTTGCAGAACTGAGTAGGCGCGGCTCACACAGCTGCTCAACATTCTCAATTCTTTCCTGTCCCTTGAGTCTGGTGCCATCGCCTACAGAGCATGGAACGTAAGGCTCACTATTCCTCCCCGTATCCGTCAGCCTAGAGCTGTCGTTCGACATGAGTCGACCGACCCCCGCGTCGCGCATCAAGCCCCTCTCTGAGAAGAAGAGGGAGCGCGAAGTCCTTCAATATGTCGCCGCCTACCGTGATCTGCCAAATCTTGAGGAGCTGGACTCTGGGCCGGATTCGTCGCATCTGCCCGCCGACCACCTGCCGCAGCCCTCGACAGATTCGACCCTGACCGCGCTGTGCCAGCTGGCAGCCTTGCGCATGAACGCGCAGCGAGCCTTGATCTCGCTGATAGACGACAAATGCCAACATGTTCTCGCAGAGGCAACTCCTCGAGTCTCGCTCCGCGGAGGAGCCCCACCTGGCGAAGGATCCAACTCCTTGTGGTTGGGCAGTGTCAGCATCCCCCGAAGTTGGGGTGTTTGCGAGCAGGTCACGGCATTGAACGCGGACAACATTCCCACAGGCGAAGGAGCGTCGGTCATTATCAACCAAGACCTACAGGACAACGACAAGTATGCACAACGCACCTATGTTCGAGATGGCCCACGTGTGCGATTTTATGCTGGAGCAGCTCTTGTGAGCCCGCGTGGCGCCATTGTGGGCGCTCTGTGTGTTTTCGACGATGCGCCCAGACCCGCAGGTATGCCAGCCGAGGATGTCAGTTACCTCGAGGACCTTGCAGGCACTATTGTCGAATACCTAGGCAATTACACAGTTAGGGATCGGTTCAAGCGCGGCGAGAAGCTTACCCGTGGTCTTATTTCCTTTGCGGAAGGTGCGTCTGCGCTGCTGCCGTTCGACAACGCCGACATCCCCTCAGAACCACACTCGCCCACAACAACCTCATCAACTTCTTTTGGTTCCGGTGCTGAGCCAAGGTCTACACACGATGCGCCCACAGAGAATGCCGCTCAATCGCAGGCACCAGAGACAGCTTATACTGGTTCACAGGTGTCACAAGCAGGCTCGCAAGGATCTGGACAGGGGCAAAAGAAACAACAATTCTCAACTGGTTCGGATACCGTGCGCGCAGGTTCTACACGCAACACATCGCTGCGAGCCCTTCAAGACACCATCTTGCCAATGAACTCGAGATCGATGTTCGCCCGAGCCGCTAATGTTATGCTCGCGTCCAGCGAACTAGATGGAGTCATAATCCTTGACGCATCTGTTGCTGCAACCGGGCATCGCCAGCATCCGGCAGCTCCAGAGCGCGAACGTCTTAGCGGCGGCCTTTCGGATTCTGCAGGGCCCCATTCAAAATCGGAGTCGAGCGAGGACAGTAGTTCGCAAAGCGGCAATGCCAAGAACAATGCAAGCTCGTCGTCGTCGAAGAAGTGTGGGGTACTCGGAGCCGCGCCATCGAGACCTGTCGTGAACGCAGACGGAACACCGGGGGTTGGGTCTCTCGCTGGAACCAACTTGGCCCGCTTACTGCGCGAATATCCCCACGGGAAGGTGTTCAACTATACTGCTAAGGGCGTTTCTATGTCTTCAACGGACGATTCGTCTTCAGCAAGGGGCTCTCACGAGGGATTTTTGCCCGGTGGTGACGATTCACGGCCCGTAGCCCACAAAAGACACAACCGAGCGTCTAGAAGCTCAAAGGCCATCTCTGAGTTGCTACCGGGCGCACGAAGTGTGGCATTTGTGCCTTTCTGGGACTACGAAAGGTCAAGGTGGTTTGCCGGTTGCCTCTGTTGGACTAACAGTACAGATCGATTGCTTTCAGTCTCGGTGGACTTAGCGTACTTCAACATCTTCAGTCACTCAATCATGCGAGAACTATCGAGATTGGATGCTGTGGCGCTGAATCAACAGAAGACTACCTTTGTTGCTTCTATTTCACACGAATTACGATCACCTCTGCACGGTATTCTCGGTACACTGGAATTCATTAGAGACACCCCCCTCGATACCTTCCAGACCAGCATGCTCAACTCTTTGAACAGTTGTGGCCAAACACTTCTCGATACGATTAATCACGTCATGGATCACTCGAAGATGAGCGAGGGCACCAAGAATGTGTCTACCAGGCGACTCAAGAATACGAAGACTGTTCGACTGTCATCCAAGCCTCTCAAGACGCGGAAAACGTTACGCGATCCGGCTTTCGATTTGGGTATAGCTACCGAAGAGGTCGTGGAAGCTGTCTTTGCTGGATCATCGTTTCTTCCAATCATGAGCTCGAAAAACGCACCTTTGTCACCGACAGAATCGACGACAACGACTTCGGCTAACACCGAGATCTCTGATATCACAACTAAGCGCAAGACATGCTATATAGTACTGGATGTCAGCCACGAACATGATTGGATCTACTGTTTTCCTGTAGGGTCCTGGAAGAGGACTGTTATGAAGTACGTGCTACTGCATCGATGATCATGCCAGATGCGTTAACAAAGTCACAGTCTCTTTGGTAACGCCATCAAGTACACACACACAGGTCACATTACTGTGTCGCTACACGCTACAGAAGTTGCCAGAACTACCGGTTCAGCCACCACAATCACGCTCACCGTCACCGACACAGGTAGTGGCATGAGCCCTGCTTTTCTCGCTAACAAAGCATTTCAACCATTCTCACAAGAGAACCCCCACAGTTCGGGAGTTGGACTAGGGCTGAGCATCGTCCGGCAGATCATTGAAACGAACGGTGGCAAGATTGAAGTCAGCAGTGACCACACTTTTGGTACTAAGATTACTGTCAAGTTATCCTTGATCAGACCAGAGACCACACAAATCGCTCTTCCCCAACGGAGCGAGTATCTTTCATGGCTACCGCGCTTAAAGGGTCGCAAAGTGTGCATACTGCATAGGGCCGAAGCTGATCAGGATATCATGGACGAGCCGCAAAATGCCGAGGGCCTCGCGAAGTTCACCCGGGCGTTGACGACGACTCTGACCAGCCACCTGAACATGGACGTCATTCAAACAACAAAATGGGAGGGCAATAACTGCGATCTTGTTATCTGCCCGGAATTATCTTTTGATTACCTCGCCTCTATCAGGGACCGGAGAGCTGACACCAAAGCCTCAAAAACGTCAGTGACTATTTTTGTTGCGCTCGACGCACTCGAGGCAGTGACACTACGTTCTGATGTCCGCGTTAAGAACAAGGAATCAGTGGTGGAGATCATAACCCAGCCGTTAGTATATTCTCAGCGTTATGATATGTCTTCCGCTTACAGAAATCAGACTTGGACCATACAAATTAGCTTATGTGCTGAACAAATGTCTCGACCGATTCGAACATCCGGACGAGAACGTACAGCGAGATTCCAGTCCTAACCATACTTTCACAATTGACCTCACACAGTTATCGTCACGGTCGCCACTCTTCGAAGAGTCGACAGCCCTGTCCCCCCCTCCGACTCTTTCTCCCATGCCGACCTTTTCTCCCCCGCCGGTTGAGATGCCTCCACTTCTGAATCAGCCTTACTGGCATCAGACGGATAGGCCCGAGGCTACTTCGTCGCCAGTTCCAGAGTCTTCAGACAATTCGACGCCAGCTGCCGGACCGCCTGCTGTTGAAGAGCGTGCGCTTCCCATTCGCCCAAAACTCACAATGGCCAGCAAACCAGTCAGCGCGACGTCCAGCATCCTCATTACGGACGACAATGCAATCAATCGTAGGGTCAGTTTACTATTATTAACATGCTAACTCCTCGACACTAAGCTAACGGGTCGCAGCTTCTTGTAGCTTTCATGAACAAATACGGGCTTGAGTACGCTGAAGCAGAGAATGGCCTCGAAGCCTTGCGCGCATACCAGTCAGCGCAGGTGCAGTTCGATGTCATCCTGATGGGTGAGCCGCCTTCTCACACGGCATGCGAATACAGATTCTAATCGCCTTTCACAGATATGTCGATGCCTGTCATGGACGGCATGTCAGCAACTCGAGCAATTCGACAGTACGAACAAGAGTACAACATCCCACGTTGCTGCATTATTGCTCTGACAGGTTTGGCGTCCGCAAGCGCGAAGCTAGAGGCCTGGAACTCCGGGATAGACCATTTTATGACCAAGCCAGTCAACTTCAAGGCACTTGAAAGATTCCTCAACAAGGAGGAGACGAGGCGCGATGAGAGGCGCGAGGAGGCTGCAGGAACAGGCGAGATTTCGAATTCCACTTCCTCGTCTGGCAGCTGAAGCTAGCTTCGAGCGAACTCATCCCTCGCCAATATGATCGCCCTTGCGACCGCATCCTCCCCCACATAGACTGATCAGTCCTGA
>Ga0181464_1001297_pt1 | contig 12479 bp, 9 predicted proteins | sample InSIn2gowninarea_FD_119074 | JGI IMG/M metagenome (GOLD analysis project Ga0181464, IMG submission 119074) | Clean room microbial communities from NASA Spacecraft Assembly Facility at Jet Propulsion Laboratory, Pasadena, California, USA -... ...
CGGGAGAATGAAGGTATAATGTGCATGCATAGTGTATCGCCGATTGCCGATTGCGATATCGCATCGCATCGGGGTTATGACCTGGGCGCCTTATTATTGTGCATGGAATACCGCCGATTGCTGACTACCGATATTCTATCGCATCGGGGTGAAGGGAATGCGGCGCATTAAAACTCGTGCACAGAGCATTGCCGATAGCCGATATCGCATCGGCGGAAACCAATGTGACTCTTATCTATATACCTTATGTCATTGCGATATGCGATCTTCCGATCGCTTTATCGCAATGATAAAGGTTAGCATTATTTCATCAAATGGGTTTTTCAAAAGGGTTTTATATAATGATTTCATTTGATTATCGGACCTTTTTGAACAATAAAATATTGATACCATTTAAACTCTAAAGGGACCCATTTCATATGTTAATATTTATAAATAAAAATGATATCAAAATGGGGGGTTGTTGTAGAGCACAACAATTGGGGATTCGCTGGAAGAAACAGTTATCTCTGGAAATCATAGAAATACTTAAGCTTTTTCAAAATAGAGTTTCAATCAAAAGGGGAAAATTCTAATATAACTAGATATATATGCATTCCGAATAAAATGAAACTATTTTGCTAATTTCCTCCCCTTTTTAAGAGAATAAATACATTCTATGTTTTAAATAGGCCTTTATTGGTTTATAATGATAAAACAGAAAACCTTTCCAAATCAGCTTTTACAGTAAACTCATCTGTCATAGGTAGAGCCTCTGCTGCCAGCAAACATTTATAGTTTCGATAGGGATACCTTTTAACCATGTGATTGTCCATTGTTCCATCCAATTAAGAGTGTGATTAACAGAATGAATTCAAAATATGTTTTCATATTTTGTTCTTCTTCTTTTTTCTGCTATTGACAAGATAAAAAGCCATTGTCCTAGTTTGGTTGCCAGCTGTAGACAATGCCATTCACTGGTAGTAATCTAACTAAACAAGTTGGCTCGTGATGAGACCCCTTGTCTTGTAATTTCAAGCCATTACCCTGTTTTGATATGCAGTATTGGTAATGTCAGTTAAACTATTTCCCTATGAACATGGTAAGCAGGCTTGTAATAAGACCTCTTATCTTTAATATCTTATATTTTAGAATTACACTCTGAATAATCATAAACTTTAGTGAATGGGATGAACAATCTTCTCCTTAACAGTAAATGGATGACAGGGTCAGAGTTGAAGATGCTGAAATTGGATTGGCTTCTATCTTGATATTGATAACCTTTTGAGACCAATTTGAAAACAGAAAATGATTTAGAATACTTCTATGCTTTGAGAGGAGTTCACAAAACTTGAACTGTGGTTTCAGAATACAATGATACCTAATTTCCTAGAAATTATCCCTTTTGGTTAAGAGTTCTATTATTTAAAAGCAAATATTCATACTTCTTTTGTGGGACAACTTTTCAAACACAGCAAAAGGTCAATGGAAGATACCTCACAACCTTATTTCCTAAAAAATCCTAAAAACTATAAAATCCTACTAAAATGAAAGGAGAAGGGGTTACCTCCTCAATTAAAGAATTTCTTCAAGATAAGGCCATTAATAGGGAGAGAATCTCTCAAACCTGATAAATCTTGCAATATAAAGGTCGAATGGCCTATCTTCTCACAGATCTGAAATGGTCCAAGCCACATCTTCTGGAATTTGGTGTGTTTCCCCTTGTCCTCATGGGATTTGTCCCATTTCAGAACTAAATCACCAACTTGAAACTGTTTTGAACTGGATGAGACTGAATCAAAAGCTGCCTTGATGATTTTCTGATGTTTAGCATGAGTAACTTTGGCTTTTTCCCTTTCCTCTTCTAGTTTTAGAATTTGATCATGTCTAAGTTGAATGGAAGAAGAAGGACTTTCCTCAATGAACTGGACTAGGGCTAGAGAAGGAAGAACAAGATTTGTGGGTAATACTGCTTCTTTTCCATACACAAGATTAAACGGAGAAGTTCCTATAGAAAATTTCTGTGTTATCCTATCAGCCCATAATGCAAACACTAAGGAGTTGTGCCAGTTTCTATGATTATGTTCGATAGTTCACTTAATAATTTTGATCAGATTCTTATTGGTAGATTCTACTAAACCGTTACCTTGGGGATAGTAATTAGCAGAATACTTTAACTTAAATCCTCTTTTAAAAGCGAAATCAAACATAGCATTCCCTGAGAAATAAGAAGCATTATAAAAAACAAGATCATTTGGGACACCAAACCTGGTAATGATGAATTGATCTATGAATTCAATGATTGCTTCAGAATTTGCTGTCTTCAAATGGATTGCCTCAACCCATTTAGTAAAATAATCAGTAGCAGTAAGGATATACTTATGCTGTTTGGAAGAAGGTGCATTAATTTCCCCAATGATATCTAATCCCCATTGTTCAAATGGTTGTTCAATGTTGACTGGTTGCAGAGGGAAAGTTGATTTACGTTGTCTTCCACTAGAAGTTTGGCAATTGAGGCATTTCCTTACATACTCGTGGGCATCTCTAAATAGAGTGGGCCAATAGTACCCAGCATGAATAATTTTGTGAGCTGTTGTGTTAGCTCCAAAATGTCCTCCTGCTGGTCCATCGTGTAATTCCTGCAAAACCTTTTGTGCATTAGGTTTCTCAAGGCATCTTAATAAGATTGAATCATAGTTCTGCCTAAAAAGCACATCATCAATAATTGTGAAATTTTTTGCTTTTAACCGAATGGCCCTTTTGTTTTTGTAAGACAGGTTAGGAGGTGCATATCCATTTTTCAAATAAAATATTAAATCAGCATATTGTGATTCAGAATTAGTAACACTTATCTGGTTGATATCTTCAGTTTGATCTGTGTCATCTGATTCTGGAATGTTGGATGCTCCTGCCAATATCCTGCAAAAACCTTGGCCCCTAACAATCTTTGCTGGCCTAATTTCTAAGTCATATTCTTGAAGCGCTGTGACCCAATTTGCCCTTTTTTCACCCAATTCTTTTTGGATTAATAGTTGCCTTACTGCTGGGAAAGGAACTATAAATTTTGTGTGGGTTTTCAGAAGGAAGGGTCTATAATGTTTAACTGCTTTAAATACAACAAAGGCTTGTTTTTATACTTCGGAGTAATTCAATTCGGCACCTTGAAGATTTGAACTAAAGAATGAAATGGGTGCTTCCAAATTGTGATTGTTGAGTTGTGTGAGAACTGCAGCATATGATGAGTTGGACGCAATAGTATACAATGTAAAATGATTAGAAAAATTGGGAGTATTTAAGGCTGGGGCATTGATTATTGATTGTTTGATTAATTCAAATGCCTCTTTTTCCGCTGATCCCCACTTAAAGACTGAATTTTTCTTGATCATAGCTTGAAGTGGCAAAATAATTTGAGAAAAATCTGGAACAAATCTTTTAACAAAATTGATTTGGCCTAAAAATGACTGCATGGATTTCTTATTATGTGGAAAAGGGATTTCAGAGATTTCTTTGATCCGATCAGGATCAATATAAATGCCTTCTTTAGATACAATAAATCCTAATAACTTTCCTTGGTCAAGAGAAAAGAAAGATTTTTTGGGGTTAAGAGAAATACCATATCTTTTGCAACGTTGAAAAATTTGATTTAGGTCTTGCAAATGACTGGACCTCTCTTTTGAAAATACAGTAATATCGTCTAGATAGATGACTACTGTTCTATTAATCAACCCTTTAAAAGCTGTGTCCATCGCTCTTTGGAACGTCGCTTCTGCATTAATGAGGCCGAAAGGCATTTTCTGATATGCATATGTCCCCCATTTTGTTCTGAATGTGGTTTTAAGCTGATCATCAGGATGGACCAAGACTTGGTTGTATCCTGAGAAACCGTCTAGAAAGGACATTAATTCAGAGCCTGCTACTGATTGGAGTATCTGCTCCATAGTAGGAAATGGGAAGTTATCTTTTAAGCTTGCTTTGTTTAAATTCCTGAAATCGATGCAAATCCGAATGTCTCCATTCTTCTTTCTGACTGGCACCATATTGGAGGCCCAATTGGAATGTCGGACTGGAAAAATAATCTTGGCCTTTAAGAGTTTGTTAAGTTCAGTTTTGATCTGACTCTCTAGGTTGGGATGTATTTTTCTTAACTTCTGCTGAATTGGTTTCTGATCGGGGAGCATTGGAATGGTGTGCTGGATAATGGATGTATCATATGTCTTCAAATCATCGTATTTCCAAGCAAAGACCTGTTTATTTTTCCTTAACAGTTTAATGAATGCCTCCTTCTCTTCCAAGGAAAGTCCTAGTCCTAAGTTAATGTTTTGAGGAGTTTGTTCAGTGCCAAGGTTTATCAACTCAAACCTAAGGGTAGAACTATGGAGCTTTGCATTGGTCACAGGTTTAAACCTGTCTTTAATATCACAAAGATCCTCTAGCTTTACCACAGGCTTGGGGATTGAATTTTCCTCAGTTTTGGCTTTCATTTGAAGATCATGTTCATTTTCCTCAATAATTTGATTATCATAGGACTTTTCAGAAGTTAAGAATTGTAGAATGTCTTCATCATGGTTGAATACTCTCCAATTAGTGATATTATCAGGAATTGAAGGCCTAAAAAGCAATTCTACGGAAAATCTATCAGGGCTGTAGTCTTCAGAAGGTAAGAGCTTGGAAGCTACATTGGCTAGTAGATCGGCTGCTGAGTTTTGCGACCTAGGAATGGAGGAAATGTTGAATGCCGAAAATTGTGAGATAAGATCTTGTACTAGCGATTGATAATGCTTTAGGTGGTTTGAAAGACAATGAATTGTATTCCTCACCTGTTTAACAATAATTTCAGAATCGCCGAATACTTTTAGATTTTGTACTTTAAGGCCGATTGCTTTATATAATCCCTGGACTAAAGCTTCATATTCCGCTGTATTGTTAGTGCATTCAAATTCTAATCTACAGGACAGCATTGTTTTTTCCCCTTCCGGGCTAACCAAGATACACCCTGCTCCTGACCCCTCGCTAGACTTGGAGCCATCAAAATATAAAGACCAAAATAAAGGAGTATTAACAAACATATTTACAGTTTTCTCATCATCATTGAAACATCTAGACCTATCTGTTTGTGAAAAATTCTCAATCTGAGATGAAACATGATTAACTGAGAAAGGGGAGGGTTGGGCAACAAAGTTGCCAAAGAATGACTCTGATGAATAATTCCCCAAAATGTTGTTGTTGAATGCTACAGGTTGGTTTTCTTGTTCAAATTCAGTAACTGTGTGGGTCATATGTTTTTCTCGATCAATCCTTATTTGATTTGGCTTACCCTTATAGGGAAGCCACATATGTGACCAATCAGTGGAAATATACCCATGCAATTTTTCTGACCAATCCCTACTCAAAATTAAACCGTAAAATTCAGGTATATCAGCTATTAGGATGTCAATTCTTTGTACTACTCGAGGATCAGCAGACAACCTGATAGTTACAGAATTAATTTCTCCCACAACCTGCACTTTGGTCCTGTCCAACTGTACAATATGGATAGCAGACTTCTGGGGTTCGATGTTCAGTTTAGAACAAACTGATGCTGGCATTATGTTAGATGATGCCCCCGAGTCAATTAAACAGTTGTGCAGGTTTCTGTTATAGATCTCATAAGTTAGAAGGAAGGGTGGAGTATGAGAATTTGACCTATCCCCAATCAGAACTGAATCGGTAGCTTCAACCATGCCTGAAGGAGGTTGGCCTGAATCATTAGCAGCTTTTGCACTGGGAAGTGGTGTAGAGGGAACAGCATTCAATTCTTTAAGAAGTAATTTTTGCTGATGCTTTAATTTACTAAGTTCAAACATGGTTATGTTTGCTTTAGTTTTCTTCATGTCATCAACAATGTTGTATTCCATTGAATCGGATACCACTAATGTTTTAGATGTTGAAGGAGAATTAGAAGTTGAAGGCTGGTTTTGGGGAACACTTGCAGGTGATTTCTTTGGAGGGACTTTTTCCTTTGTTGTGGCAGCACCTACACTCCTTTTCTTTGAAGTTGCCTGGATAGGTTCAGAAGTACTTTTACTTCTAGTAGTGACCGGAAGGGCTTCTTCTTCATTATCGGTATCAGAGTTAGGAAGTATAAAATCCCACATTCCGTGGCATTCAGCTACTTCTTCCTCATCATCAGTTCGTGAGGTTGTTTCCTCCTCCTCTTCTTCTTGCTCCGAATCTGCGTTAGTTATGACATTCGGTGGCTTTGATTCAGTTTTCTTATAAGTCCTAAATGGTCTTTTGTTTGAGGTTTCGGCCACATGTTTCTTTATTTCAACCATTTCGTTAGACAAAGTTTTCAGGACCTTTTGCAAACCCTCCATGTCATATGGGTCTTTTGGGGTTTTCTTCTTAGAATAGTCTTTGAAAGAGACTTTTTTGGCTTTCCTATCTTCTAGAGCAGCTTTCTTCTCTAGAGCATTGATGCGCTTTTCCACAGCAAGTGCTTCTTTCATGTTTTCAGCTAAGGTAGGTTTCCCAGCCCTGTCTACAAAAATAGCTATATTGGCAGGTAGGGCAGTGATATACCATTCGCTTCGAATTTGTTCACTTGGTTTGGAAGCTGTAGGGATTTTGTTCAGGAGCTTATTGAAACGAGCATTAAATTCCTTAATTGGTTCCCTATGCTCTATTCTTAGGTTGGAGAGATCATTTATTAAAGTAGCCAAAGACCTATCATCTCCATATTTGGTAAGAAACTACTCTTGACAAGTGTCCCAACTGGTAATGGAACCAGAGGGTAAAGAGAAATACCAGGATCCTGCTGATCCTTGCAAGGTGTAAGGGAAAAGTCTAACAACAACATCTTGTTCTGTTACTCCTTTCAAGTTGACTGCTAACATGAAATTATTAATGTGTTCCTCAGCCTGGGTTCCATTATCTGGATTAAACTTGGGCAACCACTTCTCAGGAGCATCTGGTAACGCATGTAAAGGTGCGGGCATATTAACTGCACCGGGCCTGGTCCATGGATCTGCCATTATAACACTAGTAGTGGATGATACTACTGTGGATATTCCAGAGGCTTGAAAAGGGATAGATGTAGAAGATTGAGAAGGTTGTGATGCTGAAATTCCTGTTCCCGAATGAGTAACAATCTGTAAAGGCGGGGTGGATGAGTGACTTCGCTTTGGAGAAGATGAGATGGATGATATAGATGAGAATGTCTCACTCTCAGATCCTTCAGTATTCTTTTTGGCCCTCTTCCTTTTAGGTAAAGGGAACTCGGTAGGTTCAATACCATGTTTTCCGCTCTGAAGCCTAGTGAGATGATGTGGGCGAGTAGATAACGAAGTCTCACTGCCTTGAGATACCTCAGATCTCTGTGGCGAAATTGAAAAGCTCTGAAGTTTATGAATAAGGGTTTGAACTTCAGGAGATTCAAGACTCAATTGGTCTGGAGTATGATGTAGTTGAGCAGTGGTAGTGGATTCCTCTACTTCTTGTTGGGAAGTACGAGGAGATAAGGAGGGGGAATTACTCTTGGAATGGTCTTTTGATTTGGGATTGCTGGCCATTCACAGCGGATGGCCCTCTTTCTAGCGCCAGAAATGTTGATGCCTCGAAAATCGCTGCGACAACATTGGGGATAACCACCCGGTCTGGACCTTAGTACAACTCCTTTTCCGTTTGGAATAGTGGCTCCGACTAGGGATAATGGGACCAGTTTCCCAAAAATAGATAAACGGGATGGATGGATGATTTATAAACTAAAGTAGCGTTAAGCGAATAACTAAAACTATTAATCAAGAAAATTACTATGATCTATCCCGGGGACTAATTGAGCTTTTTAAAGTGTAGCGCTTGATGATCCGTATCTATAAACGGGCATATAGATGACTCCATTTAACAGACATGGACGTTATTCTATTCATGATTGCTATGCCTAAATAGTTAAGCAAAGCGATTAAGGTGATATTACCACACTTTATCATTTATATCATTGACATATACATGATTTAAAGAAAAGGCACATCATAAAACATCCAATAGTGGAATGAATAAAGATCTGTTGTTACAGCGCATGCATATAATCAACAATAGCAAGAATAATCACATAACAATTCATATGAAAGGAATGAATTCAGTCATAGATAGAAATACCATATGAGCTGCTTGACACTCCCAATATCAATCGCTATTTGTAGTTCTTCCTTCAACGCAAAAACATCCTCAACAAAGACAGTAGTGCACAATTGCATAAAGAAGCTTCCTTGTCAAATTAAGAACAACTGGTCTGGTTTCATAAAAGAATATTGACTGAAGCACAGTAGTGGAAACTTCAGTGTTTTAAGTCTATTACAAAACTTTACGACCCCTTCTAAAACAATGAAAGGGTCTATAAATACTAAACTAATTTACATATCTAATAAACAGAAATCCTAAGTAATTGGTATCAATAACTTTTGATCCTATTTTTGCCAGCGATCTGGCAGGCGGGAGCATGATTCATCAAGTTGGCTGCTTGCCTTTAAATCTGAGCTGACTTATTGCAAGCATTGGCTCTACTTTAGGAGGTTTGTTGAGGCGCGAACTGAGCTGGGCGGCATATGTGGCATCTTGAATATCGGGAATTATATACCCGATTGCATCTGCTAGGCACTTAAGGGCGGCTCTCTGTGTATGTGGCTTAATAAGGAAGAGCCAGTATGCTTCTAAGCTTAAACTATTAATCCCAGCAATTAATCTCCCGCTTTCTTCTAGATCAGGATACAATGTTTGCTCCAATGTATTTGTCGTTGTCAATTTTCCTGGCGTACATTGGGAAATCATATTTGATAAGTAGAGAGTGTCGTTAACTAGTTCAACTAGATTGCTTGAAGTTGCTTTACATCTTGAAGCTGCTCTCTCTGCTTTTAACATTTGAGAATGCCATTCGGTGAAGAGTATGTCTTTATGTGTTTCTGAGATCTTGGGAAAATTTGCTTCTTTCCCTTGCTCAGAATCTTGCCAGTCAAGAAATGCAGTTATGACCTCTTCGGCTTGATCCAATTCATTTCTGGCCTTCTCTACCCGTTCATTTATGGATATTGTTAATTCACACAGCGGCTCTGCTTGAGCGATCTGTTGACATAAGAGCTTAATTTGGGATATTAATGCATTGTTTATTAGTGATGCTTCTGCTCTGAATTCAGCTACTTGTGAAGTGCCCTTTACTTTTTTGAGCTGCGATGACAATTGAGCAATTTGCTCATCCTTTGTTTTCATCATTTGCTCGTTTGCTGCCCTTAACTGTGCCAATGCCTATGATAATTCCTTCTGTTTCTGGATCGCGCCTTGGTCGATCCTTTGCTTTTCTGCCTGCAATTGCTGAGTTAATTAACTGTTCATTCGCCGTTGTGCCAACAATTGCTCCTCTGTTTGCTCTGCCTTCTGCTTTGTCTCAGCTAATTCTGCCTGTAGTGCGAAAATTTCTTGGTCCTTGGTTTTCAATAGAAGACTTACCTCTGACGCCTTATCGATCGTTGCTGCGGAATAGGCTCTTGCATACTACGATATTTTTGTTAAGTCATCGGAGGGGTCAAATTCCTCCTTCCAAACTACATTACCCGTAATTGTCTGCTCTAGAAAGATAGAAGGTTGATCAGTCCTTCGTTTTTTTCTTTGTCGCTTTACCACTGCTTTATGCCTAGGGCTGTAGAAAACATCCAAGGGAGGAATATCTTCTACTTGGAGAATGATTTGTTCGGAGGGGTCCTTTGGTATAATCTCAACATCCTTAGAAATGGGTGAGCCGCTGGTTCCGCTTAGAACCTGTGGTGAAGTGATTCCCTGTGTATCAGCTACCTTAGAAGTGTCTGTGTCCTTCGAACATTCCAAGCCACTAATGATGGAATCAAATTGCTCCCATTCCTTGATCAACTTGGGGTCAACATGAGTATCTATATTGACATCAATGGTGGTTTGTTTTTCCTTTTCGGCTTGAGGTTCTTTTCGCACTTTTTCCTGCTGTTTCTTCTGTTGTTCCTCTTGTTCCCTCTTCAGCTTTTCCTCTTTTTCTCTTCTCTGCTTCTCCTCCTGTATTCTTTGTTGTTCTTTCGTTATAACTGGAGGTTCCTTTGACTGCTGCCGATCAGGCTCGCTTGATGATGTCGCTGGGGTCATTGCTAGTAAATCTAGAGGCAGAGTTTGCAACCTCTGTTCTCTAAGTTTATTAAACTTAGTCAACCCTTCATCATTATATTTTATTCTAGCGAATTCTCTAGCCTGGCCTATTGATTCGGTTGAAATGAACAGGTCGTCAAATGTATCTTTTTTATGCTCAAATTTTGTCAATTTGGCCTGTTCTAGTGCATTATAGGCAACCTTCTTTGGATCGAATGGCCTATTTGGGATAGTCGCCAGAGTTAAGGATTTAATCTTTGTGGCTTCCTTTTCTGCATGTTTGAGATCATGCAGAGTATAGACACCACACCTCAAGGGAAAAGAGGGCTAGCCCCTCTTATTTTCTTTCTTGAGAGTCTGTGTAGTACTTTCAGCCATAATCTGATAAGCGATTTCTCTTGCTAGCAGTTTATCTGGTATGTACAAAGGGAGAACATGTGGGTTGGCTTGGCTTCCGAAAACTCTTATATATGTAAATTTCTCTTCTCCAAACCAACTCCCTACCGATGTTAAATCGAACGAAGCTTGATAGGAAATCTTGGGAATGGGTTTATCAAAAATAGAATAATAAATAGGCACCATGAAGCCATTGCAGATTTGGTACAGATGATGCTTGTAAGAGGTCTTCCATAATTTCTGATGGTAAATGTGGATAGCGGTGGGATCTTGTGGAGTCCATCTCCAGCCAATCACGGGAAATTCAGAATTGAAACATAATGTATCTACAATATATGCACTGTAATAGAATGGGGGAATTTTCCTTTCAGAGACGACAGTCTGATTTCTAAAATCCAGAACAGCTATGGCTAGTTTATCTGAGAGAATAGTAGCCCAATCCATAATTATATTGTTCACTGCTGCTTCCATTAAAGGAACCATTTCTATGGTGAAATTAGCAGAGTCATGCAATCCCCATAATCTACACATCATTATTCCCGCATAGCAATAAGGAGAAGCCAGAGAATCAACCGAGTACTTACCGGAAGATTCGTGTTTGTGTTTGGCCGGAGTTTGTCTCCAATCCCGGATGGGTGCGGAACGCCTTATTGTATATATTCTCTGGTTCGAGCAAATGATACATCTGCCTCAAGTTCTCAGCTTTAAACGACCCGAAAATTCTCCCATCCCTGGTGCTGAAGGTTCTGTCCATGATCGGGATTTCTTCAATTGCCCAACGTACTACATCTGTGTATGGGAGAATTTGCTCCCTGGCTGCTATCTTGTGAAGGAAAGAGTTAGCTAAATCCTTAAGAGTGGACTTAGATTTCTGAGTGGAATCAGCAGTGGCTTCTACTACTGTTACCGTAGGTTCTTCACTTTCGATTAACTTGTAGGTACTCTACCAAGTAGTTTTGCTGAGACCTGAACATGTTGTATCCGAAATTAATCCTTTCTTTTGTCGGTGAGAACCTGTCCTGCAGCTGGCGTAGTGGAAGTGCCTGTGGTCTTCTTGGATTTCTTCCCCATTTTGTTTGAGCTTTCTCCTTTGTATGAATTCTGCACAGAGGAGCAAATATACGTAATACAGAGAAATAGCAATGAAAGCTTGCAAGTGATGAGAAATAATGACAGATTCGTAATAATGGATTAGCTTTTAAAATGGGCGCAGATACAATCCATGGGAGGATTTTTAGAACTTATGATCACATTAAATAAAATGTGCCAATCTTAAATGCCCACTATATCATTAATCGGCCGAATGACCCGTTTAAGCATGCTGCGGGTATTTTGGCGGTTGAGCAGAGGTGAATCATGGTTGGACGGATCAAACCATTAATATGAAATAAATAATAATATCCCTTCCTTTAACGGCTTTTTCGAAAAGTGTGCTTTATCGGAATCGGTCATCGGGACAACCTTAAACCTTTGTATTGATGCCTTTTACAAACTCCGACCGCCGATAGCGATATCGCATCGCGTCGGGAGAATGAAGGTATAATGTGCATGCATAGTGTATCGCCGATTGCCGATTGCGATATCGCATCGCATCGGGGTTATGACCTGGGCGCCTTATTATTGTGCATGGGATACCGCCGATTGCCGACTGCCGATATTCTATCACATTGGGGTGAAAGGGATGCGGCGCATTAATACTCATGCACAGAGCATTGCCGATAGCCGATATCGCATCTCCCTTAAATGCCCATTATACCATTATTCGGTCGAATGACCCATTTAAACGTGCTGCGGGTATTTTGGCGGTTGAGCGGAGGTGAATCATGATTGGACGGATCACACCATTAATATGAAATAAATAATAATATCCCTTCCTTTAACGGCTTTTTCGAAAAGTGTGCTTTATCGGAATCGGTCATCGGGACAACCTTAAACCTTTGTATTGATGCCTTTTACAAACTCCGACC
>Ga0181464_1000952_pt1 | contig 12470 bp, 16 predicted proteins | sample InSIn2gowninarea_FD_119074 | JGI IMG/M metagenome (GOLD analysis project Ga0181464, IMG submission 119074) | Clean room microbial communities from NASA Spacecraft Assembly Facility at Jet Propulsion Laboratory, Pasadena, California, USA -... ...
ATATATATATATTAGGACATTTAAGAAATATGTGCAATCATAAAGCATATATGATACATTCTAATTTATTACATTATGATTAAATTGTCAATTGTCAATGCATAAACTATAAGTCTCTAAATTTACATCACATTTGCTCATGAATGATCACATAATGAAAATAGCAATATCCAAAATCAACCATGAGAAATTTCGAATTTCTTGTCTCGTGCTTGATTGGGAGTCTCCTCCTACATAGTTGAACGACCTTAGTTCTCTTGATTAAATACAAGTTCCATACCCTAGTATCCTACGTGCTCTTGATTATTGGGAGTCTCCCCTACATAGAGGGCTTGGTTCTCTTGATTAAATACAAGTTCCATACCCTAGTACATGACAAAATCCAATGGAAACATTGCAATCCCTCCAATCCTGAAATCCTGAAAAATAGATAAGTCTGATGGATTTTTAGTGAGATCTAAAATTCTACTTTCTCCATATGAAATCCAATCAGAGGGCAAAACCACTCTCAAACACCCTTAGTCATTTCATGGTAATGTTAAAAATTTAAGTAAATGGATGAAAATGAAAAATAAAGGAGAATGTCACTTTTACTTTAAGAATTTAACATTACCATGAATTGCATATCAACACTAGGGCCATAGGCTTGAACATTAGGCTGCCCCACTCAAAAAATCCTCTTTTTTGTAACTTGAAAGGCATCCAGAAGATATTTTAGTTGCCCAATAAAAAATTAGAAGTGAAAAAATCTTTAAAAAAATACAAGAAAAAGTCAAATTAGAAGAGGAAACTCCATTGTACGGCCTGGAAATGCATTTCCGGCCGTACTGGCCACTTTTCCTCCTCGAGAAACGGGCCAATACAGCCAGAAACGCGTTTACAGGCCATACGGTACGAGTTTCCTCGTTTCCGGTCGAAAACGGACCCTTCTCCAACGTTTCCTGCAACTTAGGGTGTACTCTAAGAGTGACGGCGATGATGGAGATGAGGAGCCAGTGCAAGGACAAATACATCAAACAATTAGGGGTGAGACTTCACATGCAAAGGGCAAAGCCCCTATCATTGCATCGATGTTAGGATTTCCTAGGTATCATACTTTCAAAGTCAGAGAGGTTCTGGCAAGACACAAGGTGATGGTATTGATCGATAGTGGAGCTTCCCGCAATTTCATAGATGCGGCCATGGTAGAATGAAGAGGGATTCCTACGAAGGAGTTTGATGATTTTGTGGTTACAATACCTGGTAACCATCAGATGCACTGCAATAGATACATCCCAAAGTCGCAGTTAACTATCGGGAACTACACAGTGACTGAGGACTTCTTCGTGGTGGACATGTCGGACACCAATGTGGGGTTAGGATGTCAGTGGCTCTACTATAGCGAGAAGTATACCACGATCAGCGGAACATGGAGATGGAATTCAAAGATCCAATAGATGGCAAAAGGGTGGTTTTCACCAAGGTTAGTCTCATCCAACAGCATGGAAGCAATATTAAGGCAGGGCGATATCAAATGGGTGGTTGAGTGCCTTATTACAGACAACCCACAATTGGACCAACTGTGACAGCATCCCGACGACATTTAGGTATTGCTTGATAAACATCAAAAGGTTTTTTCTGACATTCCTCCAAGTAGGCCACCAGACAAGTGATTTGATCATGTTATAGAATTGGAGGAGGGTGTTCATGCAATTATTACCAATCCTTATCGACATCCCAAAGATCTACAAAGATGAGATAGAGAAGGCCATTAAGGAGTTGTTAAGGTTAGGTCATATTCGACCTAGCTCCAACCCATTCGCTTCTCCGGTAGTGATGGCTAAGCAAGATGACACCTTGGGGATGTGCATAGACTAGTGGGCTCTAAACAAGAGGACAGTCAAGAACCATTATCCTATCCCCAAGATAGACAAGTTGATGGACGAACTGAGGGGCCAAATATTTTTCAAAGATTGATCTTCATTTAAGCTACCATCAGATTCAGGTTCGGGAGCAAGACATCCCAAAGACAGCGTTCAAGTGCCACTATGGGCACTACGAGTTCTTGGTTATGCCATTTGGGCTAGCCAATGCCCCCACGACTTTCCAGTCATGCATGAACCATGTGTTCAATAAACAATTGCGAAATACTTGTTGGTCTTCTTTGATGATATATTGGCCTATAGCAAGACTTGGGAGGACCATTTGATGCACTTGGACGAGGTTTGGGGGATTCTGGAGGAACAAGAGCTATATGCAAAGGAGTCCAAGTGTGAGTTTGGCATGACAGAGATGCTCTACTTAGGGCATGTGATTGGGCATAATGGCGTTTAGGTCCACCAGGAGAAAATTCAAGTAATCATTGAGTGGCCCACCCCAAAGAACATAACAAGAGCTTCCTTGGCCTCTACACCTACTAGAGGAAGTTTGTTTAGGGGTTTTCACAGTTAGCAGCACCTCTAACAGACCTCACCAAGAAGGGAGCCTTCGGCTAGTCAGAGAAGGCATAGGAAGAATTTGAGAAGATGAAGGAGTTAATGAGTATGTGCCTTGTGCTTGCACTACCAGAGTTCACCCATCCATTTGTGCTGGAACGCGACACTTCAGGGTTGGGGATACGAGCAGTTTTTATGCAGGATCATTGCCCCATAGCATTTGAGAGCCGCAAACTCAGAAATTATAAGCAACGCTATTCAATCTATGAAAAAGAGATGTTGGCCATCATGCATGCATTGGCCAAACTCACGCAATATCTAGTGGGGAACATGTTTAATGTAAAGACAGATCATTACAACTTGAGGTTCCTCATGGAACAAAAGGAACTAAGTGAGAGGCAACAAAAGTGGATTAGTAAATTGCAGGGCTATGACTTTGAGATAGAGTATGTCAAAGGCAAAAACAATATAGTGGCCAATGCCCTTTCAAGGATGCCACCCATTCTCTCACTTATGGAGATGGTAAATGATTGGAAGTCATTGTTGCTTGTGGAGTATTCAATGAATAAATTTGCCTGTGAAATTCAGGATGGGTTGATTCATGATGACAGGTACCGAATTGTGGATGATATCATTTACTACAAAAACCGGATCTATCTGGTGCCAGAATCACAACTCAAGGAGAAAATTATGCAGGCATCTCACAGCTCACTCTTAGCGGGGCATCCGAGGTACATAAAGACCTACATGAAAATTAGGGAGAGGTTCACTTGGAAGGGCCTCAAGATGGATGTGTTGAGGTTCGTGAAGCAATGCAACACTTGCCAACAGAACACACTCATCTAGCAAGCTTACTGCAGCTAGTCCCTATTCCGGAGCAGAAGTGGGAGAGCATTTCCATGGAATTTCTCATTGAGCTACCTCTGGTGCAGGGCAAAGACTGTATATGTGGTAGTAGATCAGCTCACAAAATTCGCTCATTTCTTTGCCATACCATCAAAATACTCAACAGCACAAGTGGTCAAGTTGTTCTTCAAGGAAGTCTTCAAGTTACATGGGTTGCCGAAGACCATCATCAATGACAGGGATAGTAGATTCATGGGTGGCTTCTAGCAAGAGCTATTCAAACTTGTGGGGATCGAGTTGACACCAAGCACGAGCGACCACCCATGGACTGATGGACAGACAGAGATAGTCAACAAATGGCTGGAGGGCTATCTTTGGAATTATGTAAACTGCCGGCAAAAGGCATGGGTAAAGTGGTTGCAGCTGGGGGAGCATTGCTACAACACCACTTTCCACATGTCCATCGGCATGACACCCTTCAAAGTGTTATATGGGTATGACGCCCCAACATTTGCAGATAGAATATTTAGGGATAGTTAGGCACCTAGCCGCCATAGCTAGCTTCAGTGTTGAAACTAGACACCCTAGTTGGTTCAAGAAAGTGAGATCACTCAGATTTCACCACTGTGTTTCAATGAAGTAAAGCATTTGCAGAAGATATTGAAGTAAAGAGATCTTATCAGCTGATTTTATCTTCTGGTAATGTGTTTTCTATATATTTTCTCTTACAGGTGACAGCCATAACCAAACCTAGAGATTCATCTCGTTGGAAGAGTACCCATCAAGAAGAACGAGTTTCCTAGTCTATTGCTGGAGGGTTTGAGTAGTAAATGGGTCCAGCTCTCTGTTCTTGAAGCTGGCTGAGTTCCTTATGCATCTGGGACGAGTTTTCTCCTAGCCAAATTTAATCTTATTGCTCGTCGTGGGTCATCTCTCCAACTGGAATTTTTCTGTGCACAAGACAGCGTCTTCCCCTGCTGAAGTTAAGTTCCTGAGTTATATGCAGAAGCCACACTATTTATCTGATTGGATGCAGCAATTTAGTGGGTCACTCCAGGCTTAAGAAAAGGCCAAGTTAACAATCTCTTATGGGTCATTGAGCTGTGGTGGGTTAAGGACCATATTCCCCTTCAAGGGCTGTGTGTATTACCTCATTTAACCCATTGCTGAAGTATCCCCGTCACACATTAATTTCTGAACTGAAGTTTGAGGAGCTACCATCATTATTTTATATATTTAAAAGACATCAGAGGTCAAGCTACTAAAATATTCTCAGAGGCTCGAGTTTCAGAGGAAGATGAAACCATTTGGTTGGCTGTACATGTGTCTCTTCAATTGAACCTATTCCTTTAGCTTCACATGGTTGTAGCAAAGGACGTAATTCTCTGAAGGCTGTACTGCTGATATATATATATATATATATTGCGTTTCCCCGTTTCCAAAATTTGGGGGGGGGGGGGTCACGTTTCGTATCCGTGCCCGTTTCAAAAACTTGTACACATTTCCCCGTTTCATGCAACTTAGAGTACACCTCAATATAGTGAGCCTTGCCCACTTTATCCTTCCCTGCACACCTGTGCCCTGGTGCCCACGTCTACTGACAACTAAAACAAAGCTTCTTCTTTCTTAACTCCTTCCAGGTCTCCTCATCCATCTTTGGTTTCCTGGTTCCTTTTGAAAGGGCTTGACCTCTTTACTCTTCTGAGGGAAAGAGGGTTTTGGAGTGAATTTGTTTTTAGAAGCAGCATCCTGCATATCCCTGGTCTTGTTAATTGTTGCACGTAGTGTAGTGGGTTTGAAGCCTTTGACCCATCAACGTAGAGGCTCCGACAACCCCTCTATAATTAGCATCAACAAGTCAGCCTTTGAGATATCCGTGATCTTAACTGCTAATCTTTGAAACTTTGAAATGTAGGCCTCCGGATTGCTTGTCTGTCTGAGCTGAGCCAACTCCCTGAAACGGAGCTCCAGGTCCTTCCTGTCAAATCGCTCAATGAGCCTCTGAGTGAACTCAATATATGAAAAACTGTTGTGACCCATTGTCACCAACCCATGGTACCACCACTCATGGGCCTCGCCATCCATGTGTAATGTGGCTAGCTTGATAGCCTTCTCCTCTGTCATCTGATTCAACTGGAAATATGTATTCAGTTTCTGTACCCATGATCGAGCTGAGCATTTGGATGACCCATCAAAGCAAGGGATGGTCACCTTCCCCAGTGCCTTTTGTAGCTTGTGATTCTGCCTCAAGGCCTTCTGAAATGTTTTGGGCTTGCTCTTCAATTTAAGGTGCCAGAAATCATTGAAACTCATGACAACCTGGAACTCCCGTCCCAATGCTCTGTATTCCTCCAAATAATCTGCATAAAGAATCCCTTGACCAGACTGCTCTGTTTGGTCCTTTGGTGTCTCATGTAAGAACTGAGGCATGTTGGGTCTGGGTGTTTTGCTGAATGAGCGTGAATGGCTCTGTGCTGAATGAGCACGATTGCCCTTTGCACTGTTAGACCCTTCTCCATTTATTGGTTCTTTTCCGGTGGAAATTCCTTTTTTTGTCATCCCTCTCATCAGGTCCACCATTTCCTTTTGGTCCCTAGCCAAATCATTTATTGCACTGAGAAAATTGTTAAAGGCTTGTTCTTCCTTGTCACCCGTGTCTGGTTCTTCTATTTCAGGTGTTTCTTCTACCCCTTTCCCTTTATCTGGTGTTTCTTCACTCTCACTATCTGGAATTTCTTCTTTTTTAATAGGAGTGGGTTCTCTATGTGTGTGCTTCCTCCTGTAAGTTATCCCTCTGAAAGGACTTTCCTCTGTCATGACATCACTAACAAACTGCCCTTAGACTTCACAATTGTCCAAGAACATGCTCTGATACCACTGTAAGATACCCCACTGGTAATACCCTAAATTTTCCATAAATGACTGAGTTTCTAGTGTAATTTTCAGTCAGAATTTCTGTCAAACACTTTGTTCACATACTATTGTAGATGTAAATTTTTTGTTTGTTCAACTTATACACCAACATACAAAGATAGGAATGTATAACAAGATTGTACCAGCTACTAGAATGACATCTTTATATCAGAAATAACACATATGCTGATATAAATTGCATTATTAATACGTTGGCAAATACATATTCATCATCTTAATTCTGATAAAGGAAATTTATCACAATAAGCACAGTAAGGGAACCTGATTTGGTTACGATGAAATGCTCAGCCCTTAATATATGTATGTACATATAAGCAGTACAACCTTCAGAGAATTACGTTCTCTGCTACAACCATGTGAAGCTACAGGAATAGGTTCAATCGAAGAGACACGTACAACCAACCAAATGGTTTCATCTTTCTTTGAAACTCGAGCCTCTGAGAATATTTTAGTAGCTTGAACTCTGGTGTCTTTTATTTATAAAATAATGATTGCAGCTCCGCAAACTTCAGTTCATAAATTAATGTCAGACGGTGATAATTCAACAATGGGTTTAATGAGGTAATATGCACAGCCCTTGAAGAGGAATATGGCCCTCAACCCACCACAACTCGATGACCCATAAGAGATTGCTAACTCGGCCTTTTCTTAAGCCTGGAGTGACCCACTAAATCGCTGCCTCCAATAAGATAAATAGTGTGGCCTTTGCGTATAACTCAGGGACTTAACTTCAGTAGGGGAAGACACTATCTTGTGCACAGAAAACTTCAAATCGAAGAGATGACCCACAACCAGCAATAAGATTAGCTTTGGCTAGGAGAAAACTTGTCCCAGATGCATAAGGAACTTAGCCAGCTTCAAGAACAGAGAGCTGGACCCATTTACTACTCAAACCCACTAGCAATAGACTAGGAAACTCGTTCTTATTGATGGGTACTCTTCCAACAAGATGAATCTCCAGATTTGGCTATGGCTGTCACCTGTAAGAGAAAATATATAGAAAACACATTACCAAAAGATATAATCAGCTGATAACAACTCTTTACCTCAATATCTTTTGCAAATCCTTTACTCCATTGAAACACAGTGGTGAAATCTGAATGATTTCACTTTGTTGAACCAAATAGGGTGTCTAGTTTCAACTTTCAACACTAAAGCTAGTTATGGCGGCTAGGGTTTCTCAAACCCTAAGCTTCTTTTCCAAAACTCTCCAAGAACCCCCTTTATCAAAAATGCAAGTGAAAGAATGAGGAGTGTCTTTTCACTTTTCTCTTTTATAAACTTATGACCGCTTTTTCCACCATTTTAGCCTTTTAACTTTTATAAAGTCACTTTATAATTTTTTCCATTTATAAAATTAAAGTGATTTTTCACTTGCCTAGGAAGTGTCCCCATTTTCACCCCCTTAGATTTTTATAATGTTTCCTTAGGTGAATTAAGTCCCCTTATTAAATTTTCCTTCCCTTAGCCTACGAGAACCATGTTAGGCCAATGGACTTCATCATATGCTTCCTAAGTGGTTGGGGCTATTGATGCTTGTAGGAGAGTGTCTTGACTTGTGACATGTCTATTGAGATCCTATGATCCTTGATGTGATAGGTAGTGGATTTTGTGGAACGTTCCAATGTTGAACTAAGCGGGGACATTTTTTGGAAGAGAAGCGTCAGAAGTGCCATTTTCCAAAAATCTACGAAGCGAAGCATCTCGAAAGCATCTACTATATATATATATTTATTTATATATATATATTTATATCAGTGTGGAAAAAGTCTGCAAAAAATCACGATTTAATCCTAAAAATGTGTTTTTTTTGAACTAAACGATTTAATCCCCCGACTTTTTGGTGACTTTTTCACAAAGGAAAAAAATCGCGATTTAATCGTTATACTCCCGATTTAATTGGGAGTCGGCCCAAAAAGTTGGCCTCCCTTCCCAAGCCGCGGATAAAGAGGCTGCAAAGGCGAAAATGATCTTATTTTCTGTTGTTTTCTCTCCCATTCAGAGATTCATAGGGGTTTGCCATTGCCCTAGAGGAGAATATTTGTGAGTTTTGTGGTGGAGATTTGGAGATTTTTCCACTGCTCATCGTGGGAGATTCAAAGTGCCGAATTGCTGCTGCCAGGTATGTATTTTAATTTCTCCTTAGTTTTTTTTACACATGATTTCTTAAATCTTTCTATACTTCTCTAAATTTCTATTAGTTTGTTTATGTCTTATTTTCGCCTAGAATTTTGAAAGGGAAACATGGTTTAGAATCTAGATTGAAGCAAAACTTCAACTTTCAAGAATAAAATGACAAAAATTCAAACCCTTGTTTGCTAAATCTGAGTGTTTTCAAGTGACTGAGAAGAGGCATTTAAAATCTAAATCAACTATTGCATTTGTGTTTGCTTTTTATGTGATGGGAAATTTTTAATTTGTTTCAATTTTTTTTTGTGCCTAGGTTTAAATTCAAGTTCAAAGTTTAAAACAAAATGTCAAGGTTTTTGGACGCTATGTGGGAATATGGTGAACCTGATACTATACACGAATCTGGGGGGATCAATAGAACGTATTTGACGTGCAAGTTGTGTGGCAAGCATATGTCAGGAGGTATCAACAGATTAAAGTTCCATATGGGGCAAATTCCGGGGGAAAAATGTTGACTTTTCCCCAAATACAACTCTAGAAATCATCTGATGGGCCATTCAATCATTGATGGATAAAGAGGAGGAAAAAACACTAGGGCAACACTAAAATTCCAACTTGTAGGGGCCTCAAGAGTGGGGGGAATTGAGAGTGGCAGTAGTTCTCCAGCATCACCTTCCTCACCCATAGGTCCCAACCCCTCATCTAACTCATCTTTTTTTGTTCCTAGAACCACAACTGGTGCACAACCTGCCATCAAATCAACAATTAAAAAAAAGAAAAGGCAGAAGCTGACAGGTTGGTCAGTAAGTGTCTTCTATGGAGTGATGTTCCTTTCAACATTGCCAAGACAAACCCATTCTACCAGCCTATGTTTGATGTTGTTGTTGTCGTTGGCCTAGGGTACAAAGCCCCCACCTTTACAGAATTGAAACGGCCTCTTTTTCAAGATGAAAAGATTGATTGCACTTCTAGATTAGAGGAGTTTATGGCACCATGGGAACAAACTGGATGCGCAGTCATGTCAGATGGTTGGACTGACCACAAGGGTAGGACCCTTCTTAACTTTTTGGTTAGTTGTCCCAAGGGGACAATGTTTATGAAATCTGTTGATGCATCTGCACACATTAAAGATGCACACACATTATGTGAGTTGTTGGACATCTTCATTCAAGAAGTAGGCATCCAAGTCATAACGGATAACGCTGCAAATTATGTTGCAGCTGGCAAGTTGCTTATGGAGAGGTATCCTAACTTGTTTTGGACACCTTGTGCTGCTCATTACATTGACTTGATGTTGGAGGATATAGGTAAGATTCCTATTGTGAGGGATATTGTTGAATCATCTAGGAGCATAACAAAATTTATATATAATCATGTATCTGTGCTTAGCTTGATGAGAAAATACACCAAAAACAAAGAGTTGGTGCATCTTGCCATTACACGATTTGCCACTACTTTCATATCTCTTCAGTCTCTGTTGAATTCTATGTGGGATGTGAAGAGCATGTTTCTTTCAGCGGATTGACGTGCATTATCTGTTAGTCGCAAACCAGAGGGAGAGGGCATATGCAGACTAGTTTCATATGATCAGAGCTTTTGGGCAGGAGTAGAGGAGTTGTGTGCCATTTCAGAACCTTTGGTAAGGGTTCTTCGGTTGGTTGATGGAGACAAGCCCGCAATGGGCTACTTGTATGAGGCCATGGACAGGGCCAAAGAAGCCATTCGTGCTTATTATGAAGATAAGGGAGACGAGGGGTTAGAGAAACAACAGATCATATGGAGAGTGATTGATGAGCGATGGAACAATACCCTCCATCGCCCCATTCATGCTACAAGTATCTACCTCAACCCCGCATTTTCTTATGTCTGTGGTTTCAGATTTGATGCCGAGGTGATGGATGGGTTCTTCACTTGTGTCGAGAGGATGGTGTCATCTGAGCAAGAACGTGAAGATATTTCTAAAGAAATGGAGATCTATAGGATGGGAGGTGGCACATTTGGTTTTGGCATGGCTATTAAGATTAGGACGACCAAAATACCAGGTAAGCTTCAGTTTGTTTCAAACTTTCAAGTTTAGAATTTCAATGTTTTTTTATGTTTCTCATTTTTCTTTTAACTTGTAGATGCTTGGTGGACAAGCTATGGTGCTAGAGTACCCCATCTCCAAAAGCTTGCCATTCGAGTGCTCAACCAAACATGCAGTTCCTCTGGGTGTGAGCGCAACTGGAGTGTATTTGACAAAATAGACAACAAAAAGCGCAACAGGTAAAAAAATTTCAAATTAAATTCTTTGAATTCATTTGATTATTTTTAATATTTAAATTTTCTAAGTACTAATTTACAATCTATGACCCTAATATAGATTGGAGTCCCAATTCCTCAATGACATGGTCTATGTCTACTACAATCTTCGATTGTGGGTGAGACAACTTCAGACACCTACTGATGTGGAAGCCATCTCATTGGACAATATTGATACCATCGCTGCATGGAGGGTCGAGATTGAGACGCCGATCATGGACTCGATCCCAGATTGGTTAGGTGTGGATCTAGAGGATGTAGCAGTTGCAGGGGAGGGAGAGGCAGAGGTAGAGGAGGAGGAGCAACATCAGGGTCAGGAGGCAAAGCTAGTTTGTAAAGACCGTAAACAATTTCCTGATTTATATCATGAACCTGTAAACAAATTTCCTGAAATCTTACAAAATAAATTAACAGCACTGCTGAGGTACCTACCTGTGTCGCTGCGGTTGAATATGCTGTGCCCCTGCGGTTGAAGATGCCTCCGGCTGCACTACTCAGTTTCCAAAAGACCGTATTCACCCAGCCAAACTGAGCAGGACTTGGCTGCTCAATCTAGTAAGCTTATTAATAGAAGCCCACTGTCCCTCGTGCCCAGAACCTCGGAACACTCAAGCTCTTCCTCTGGATGATTTCCTTCTCCTTCACAATTCTTCCCTTTGGTTTTTGTCCTCCTCCCCAAATCCATGTCCCGTGGTTTTATTCTCTTGTTTGGCGGTGGCCGCTCTTCCATCTGCAGCCCACCGCTCAACCTGTTGATGACACGCTCCTCCCCTACGTATTCATCCCTTATCTCTTTTAAGGTCGAGGATGTATATGATTTATGTTTTGAATCCATATTCTATTTTATTAAAATATTATTTTAATGTAAATATTATATCGCATTATGTTTTTAATATATATCACAATGTTTTGTTATATATATTTTTAATATAACATTATAACTTTATACTTAGGACCTTTTAATTAATTTCTTATATATATTCTAAAAATTTATTTTATTAATTTATTAATATATATATTTTTATCAATAATCTGGAATATATAATTTATATAGTCCTTTTTAAGATCTACCCATACATCAAGCAATATTGATGAATGAGTAGAACCTCTGTTCGAAGAAGTGTCATGGTATTTAGCATTTATAATCAATTTAGTACAAAATACTAGTGCGGTGTATGCGACACATGCATATTTAGTTATCATATGCATGTACCGTATACCTGCTATTCTGCTTGCGTTCTTTATATTTATAGATGGGTTGTTACATGGTTGAGGATGATGAGGAGGAGGTGACACCATCTAGGATGGGTAGCAGCAACATAGGACAGAGGCCACCTCTTCCATCGGCTTCTAGAGGACGATTGAGTCCATTTGTATCCCCGGGGGTAGGGCCTTCTTCCTCTAGAGGAAAAGGCAAAGCCATTCCCTATTCGCGTAAAAGGGAAAGAGGATCTCAGTGACTGATTACTTGATGACTTTTAGATGACTTATGATATACATTTATTATATTTTTTGTTGATATTTTGACTCTTGAGAGTGAGACTCAGACATGACTCAAGATTCAAGAGTTGATTCACTATTTTGATATGTGATGTAGCACTAGACTTCATATACATATTATATATTAGCTTTCTTTACATGTTTATGTGGAAATGCATTTATTTGATGTTGTGGATACTATAGATGTTAAAAAGAAAAAGTTGAATAATTTTGTGTTGTTTTACTTTTGCCGACTTTTTGAAAAAACTCCCGACTTTAACGAGTTTTTTAACTTTTGGACCTTTGTTGAATTAATCTTGACTTTGACTTTTTCCACATTGATATATATATATATATATATCAATT
>Ga0181464_1001303_pt1 | contig 12450 bp, 15 predicted proteins | sample InSIn2gowninarea_FD_119074 | JGI IMG/M metagenome (GOLD analysis project Ga0181464, IMG submission 119074) | Clean room microbial communities from NASA Spacecraft Assembly Facility at Jet Propulsion Laboratory, Pasadena, California, USA -... ...
TATGTTGAAGGAGCATAACAAAATTGATGGTAGGAATCCCTTACAAATTTGGACTTGTGGAGGAAACCATCCCAGCAGAGATTATCCACAACATTAGGGTGGTAGACCACATATCTACAGTGATCAGGAGGCACTTATGGTGGGAGATGTTGGACATAGTGCTCCTTGGATTTATGGAACATCGGATAACAGGCAAGCAGATCACTGTGCATCTGTTATCGAAATGGATGTGAGCTTTGACAGTTCCATAGCAAACTTCAATAGAAAATTCAGAAAACACCTTTATGCTACTCCTCTGCTCTTTCTGCAAGTTCTAAGGTCTTCTTTGATCTTATTAAGCTAAATATATGTCCTTAGAACTCCCTTTGCTGTGTTTTTATCTTGTCTTATCCTCCAGGGAAAGCTACAGCAGTTTCATAGCAAAAAATCGGCTTTACTATGGGGAGTCGCTACAAAAATGTGCATTTCTGATTTTTTTTTATTTTTCATGATTTTTTACACCTCTTTTTCTTTTCTAATAGCCTATATAAGCATGTATAATACTGAAATTATTATTTAAATGGAGTATAGTTAAAATTTATGGATGTTACCATTTTCAAGAGGTGGTCTCTAATTCAGTAAAATCTTTAGATTCTCGATACTCAAATATACCTGTGATAGCAAGGAGGAATCATTGATTGATATTTGATGTGGTTTGTCCTCCGTAAGCCTTAGTTTGGTATTCTTGGTTTATTCCATGAGATCCCACATTCATGCTTGGAATATGGTGGGGGGATGATTGGCTAAAAGCAAGATTTGGTTTAGCCCAATCTATGGTCGGGTGGTATGTGGAAGTCCCTGACTTGGTTGGATTTACATATATTAATAAGAGCTCCTTTTCCTTTTGTATTTCATGAGTAAATGTGCTTGTCATTATGTGGCTTTAATGGTTGTTTCATCATTGATATATCTCTGGTTATTTGTTGTTTATAAGCTTGTTTTAGGACAATCTTGATGAATGGCTCTCATCATGTTTTGGTTAGTAGATGAAATATTAATTAATGAATAACCTAATAGATAAAAGTGTAGCTATTGGGAAGATACATTAATACTCCTTGACGATTCTCCGAAAAGTACAAAAGCCTTATGCTAAGATCTATTGTTATGACCTGTAGATTACATGCTTATGATATGTTTGATGAAATTGCTATCATGGATGGTAGGGTTCAAGTCATGTAATTATTCAATTTCTTACATTATTAACTTTATTTCATTATTATTTATAAATTTTGGAAGCTTCATGAAGTTCTTGGTAGAGCCCTAGGTCTTAGCCTTCAAAAACTAGCTCAAAATTTGGGGTCGCTAGGAAAAAAATACCTGAAAAAGGTTACAGTCACATGGATGCCATGCTACGGGAGTGAATGGAGGGTCTTGTCTTGTCAGGAAGCTCAGATTGGTCTTGTCTTGTCAGTTCCACTTCCTTAACTATACATGGGGAGTTAAATAATCTCATAGTAGCTCTTCATCACATGTTTACCTTGGTGGATCGATTATCTTAGGTAAATGTGGGAGGAGGGTGTTATAAAATGGTATCATAGCATGGTTACATTCTCCTTTGGTGATGTCTAGTTTCCCTTTATCTTTGGATGCATATATTGTCATGCGTACATGTGAGTTGCATATATGTTCATTATGATTGTGGACTGTGTGTTTTTTATGTATGTATGGTAAGGTACATTGTTGTTGTCCTATTTTCATGCAAAAGTTGATGAGGTTGTTGTTGGGATGTGTTCGTTATGAATGCATGTCAGTGTTTATATGTATTGTTTATGCATGCATGTTTTCCATATGTTTGTTATGCATAGTACCATGTCGGTATTATAATTATGGCATTATTCATGGTAACTGGGATAATGATTGAGATGAAAACTATATACTGTTATGATTATTATTATACATGTGTTGCACTAATCTAGTTGATCTTGCAAACGAGATATCTTCTTGTGAACTATACTGAGGTGCGTTGGTTTTTTATAATTTGCTTTAGCTAAAATGATATGCCTTGTAGGAAGAGAAGATCAAATATGACTAGAAAAATGGTAGACTACAGTTCATGAGACTCTCCCTATAGATCATATGAGCAACATGGTGATGGGTACTCTCTTGACATAGCAGACACTTTGAGAAGTTTGAAGGAAGAAATAAGAAGTTGTAAAGAAGATAATGACATAATCATTCAGTCACAAGAGAGACTTCCTAGGGTACAGGAGAAACAAGCATAGGTTAATGCAGACATGCTTTAGATCTTGTCAAACTTGCAAAGACAGGGACCATTTAGGATCAATCATGGATAGGAGTATCAGACTAATGGATCATATGGTAGTAGGTCACAAGGTGGGAAGAGGTTGGATAGAGATGACACGGTCAAAGATGGAAAATTATTGGATACACCTAATATGTGAGGCACTGAACATGGGCTTCATTCTAGCTCTGGTTCAGACATTTACCATGGTCATCATTTCTATCATTCTTATAGGATAAATGATAGGGGGTTTCTTCTAGATGATTTCAAGAAAGAAAATCCACCTACATTTGATGGAGAAATGAAGAAGTCACAAGATGCAAAAGCATGGTTATCTGGAGTGAATAAGTTTTTCAGATTGCATGATTATTCAGAGGACGTGAAGGAAAAAATAGACACATTTAGTCTTAAGGGTAAAGTATGCATTTTGTGGGAATATTTAAAGAATGTCAAAGGCATTCGAGAAGAGGAGTTGACTTGGAGTGAGTTCGGGAGAATTTTCAGGAATAAGTATATATCAGAGAGATACTATGAAAACAGGGAAAAGGAGTACTATGAGTTGAAGATGGGATCCATGACCGACGAGGAGTACGCTAACATATTCTTAGAGTTATTGAAGGATGTGCCTTATCTTGAGGAGGGGAAATCAAAGATTCAAGGATTCATGAGTGGGTTGCTAGTAGGATTCAAAGAAAAGATTGAGTTTGATGAGCCTAGATCGTTGGAGTAAGCCATCAGGAAGCTAAAGAATTATTATGAGAAATCAAATTACAGATCTGAGACTACATAGGATTGGAAACATGATGAGAATAATAAGGGAAAATCAGACAAGATTTGAACAAGACCTCAAAACGTTGGGAATAAAGAGAATGCAACACCGCCTAAGAAGTTCAATGCATCTGATAGAGGACAGGTACTTATGTTTAAGGAGCATAACAAGAGTGATGGTAGGAATCCCTTACAAATTTGGACTTGTGGAGGAAACCATCCCAGCAGAGATTATCCACAACATTAGGGTGGTAGACCACATATCTACAGTGATCAGGAGACGCATATGGTGGGAGATGTTGGACATAGTGCTCCTTGGATTTATGCAACATTGGATAACAGGCAAGCAAATCACTGGGCATATGTTATCAACATGGATGGTAAGCTTTGTGAACAAGTTGTTTCTATTTTGATTGACTCTAGATCTAATTATAGTTATGTTGATCCTAACCTGGTGGATAAGTTTTGTTTGACTAAATAAGTGCATGCAGAATCTTGGTTAGTGTAGTTGGCTACAAGTACAAAGAGAAAAGCTCATCATTGGGTAAGAGTTTGTGCATTTGAATTGAATGGTATACCTACATCAGTGCACTTCAATGTTCTTCCATTGGGACCATAAAATATTTTGTTGGGTATGGATTGGTTGTACCTTTATAGGACCAAGGTAGATTGTTATAACAAGGCTATTAAGTGCTTGGATGACAATGGAGAACAAAGAATCCTACAGGGCAACAAGAAGTCTACATCAGTTAGGATGGTGACAGCTATGCAAGTGCAACATAGTCGTAGAAAAGGGTGTGTGTTATTTGGAGTGTATATTTATAGTGATAAAGGTGAAGATGTTTATGATGTGGAGGTACTAAGTAGGTACCTAGTTTTACAACAGTTTCGTGATGTATTCCCAATAGATATTTTGAAAGATTTTTCACCTCACAGGGAAGTGGACTTTTTTGTTGAGTTGGTACCAAAATCAAAGGAACCATACAAGATGAACAAACAAAACTTAGTGGAATTGAATCTACAGTTAAAGAAAATGCTTGACAAGTGATACATCAAGCCAAGTGTATCGCTTTAGGGTGCACCAGTGTTATTTGTGAAGAAGGATGGTACTCTCAGGTTATGAATTGATTATAGGTAGTTGAACAAGGTGACCATCAAGAACAAGTATCCATTGCCGAGGATTGATGACTTATTTGACCAATTGAAGGGAGCAACAATGTTCTTGAATATTGATTTGAGATCTGGATATCATCAAGTACACACTAAAGAATAGGACATCTACAATACTACTTTCAGGACTAGGTATGCACATTATGAGTTTGTTGTGTTTCCTTTTGGCCTAATTAATGCTCCAACTACTTTTATGTGCTTCATGAATAGTGTGTTGCATCCTTATCTGGACATGTTTTTAAGTATGTTCATTGATGATATATTGATATGTTCCAAGAATGAGGAAGAGCATGTTGAAAATTTAGGAACAATGTTGAGATTGCTAAGAGAGCATTAGTTGTATGCCAATCTTTGCCACTAAATTTTACCATATATCCCGCCATTACCATTCAAGGGATTCCTATTCTCAATCGAGGTGTTTACATTCAGGCTTTACTGTGTATCCCATCTTAGGATTCCTAGGCCTTGTGAATAATCCTAGGACTACCCCACTCAGCTTCAAGTTTATTTTCCAATCTAGGTCAACCACATACAAAAGAACCCACCACATCATCTCTATCTAGAAATGGCAAGGCTAGGCTGAAAAATGTTATCACACCTAGAAAAACCCATTCCCATGACATTAAGAGAACTAAGAACATACATCCATAACCATGCATGATAAATCTAGCAAGAAAATCACACATGCAAATCAATACCTGCAAATAATATTGTTGTCGTTGTTAGATCTTGCCCTTCCTTTCTTGATATTTTCTTCCTGTTGCCTTATTTTCCTTTCTTAATCCAATGCTAAAGTGCTCCAAGAAAACTCTAAGTGTCCAAGAGTGAGTGAGAGAGAGAGAATAGAGAGAGAGCTCCAAAACTGAATTGACCAAAAATTGAGCAAAATCTTTCAAACTGATCCTCATAAGCCCTTTTATTAATGAGGTCTCTATTTTCTTCATTTTCAATTATTTTTCTTCAATTTATTCCTCATATGTAAGATGTGACCTTTCACCCTCCATTTCTCCTAATTTCCATTATTTTCTTAAATAAAATGTGAATTAATTCCATTTTTCCTTCTAAAGCCTTTCCCAATTTCCTTTAGCCATAATAACCAAAATGAACACCCACTAAGATGTTTTTCCCACCATTTATCTTGGAATACATGTCCCAAGATCATGGTCTTATATACTTTTACATGGATTTTTGACCAGGGTTGTTACAGAAGCCTCCCCCTTGGGGGAACACCATCCTCGGTGTTCAATGAAACCTACAACTAGAAAGATCGCTGAAAAGAAAAACATATTACCCGTGGAGCTTTATAACATGGCTCATTGCAATATTTACAATGATCACTGTTGAAACATGAAAAACATATCGTTTACTAGAGAATTATAACATTTCTCATTATAATATTTACAATAACAACCACATATACTCATGCACATCTGCTTCCACCAACAAATAACCATATTGCTTATGGAGATTTATAAATCCAACTTTATAGTGTTTACAATAATATACACATATACACATATCCTCAACCAACAAATAAAAGGATATGATATCTGCATTAGCAACAAGGGAATCCATAGACTCACACTTCCACCCTCAAAAGTAGTACCAAGATTCACCTCCTTCCCAGGATGTCCAAAATTCACTACCAAAGTCAAAACTACATCCAATGTCCAGTGCTACAATCATGCGCCACTTGTCCTCTCAGCGAATAGTTACCGAATCATTGTTCTAGGGTGCACTCCCAATGTGCATCTAATTCCATCTAGCAATTCTAATGACCAAAACAAATCCATCCCCGACCTTGCCTTCTCTACTACACAGTCCCTCAGGAAATCTAGTCACCCCCTTCTGTGTAGTCACTCACCTTCCAAGTTCCCCAAAATCCCCTATCTCGGGCGATCCATCCCTTGGCAAGGTTTCTATTGGCTTGAGGAGCCTTGGACCTAGGTTCAGAGTTGGTTGCTCTAACCAACAAAACCCTACAATACCAGCCCTTTCGGTAATAACCCGCATAGCACAACTACAGTCTCACTTGAGGCAGTATTGGGGGATGTTAGAACTAGGTTTCTGTATCCATAGGACTATGTGATGTGTTTATGCCAACTTATGGATTTATCTTGACCTTCACGAACCCTAACCCTTGAAACCCAAAATTTATAGTAATTAACAGTTAGCATATTTATGTGTTGGAAATAATACTGAGAGGGGGGGTGAATCAGTATTATTAAATTCTTTTTCAATAAGCCATTCAGATTTATACTTTAAATTATTCTTCTGATATTGATGCTTTACTTGTATATCAGTACTAATTAATAATGAACAAGAACAACAAAGACAGATAGTCACACAAAGGAACAACAGATATAAGGTGGAAACCCAATATGGGTGAAAACCACCTGCTGCAATATGTCTCTATCTTCTTTCAAATAGAACTTCTTTTACAATGATTTTGTACTGGTGCAGTCCTTTACCAATACACAGGCTGCTGCCTGCAGAGAGATGCAACTCTCTTTCTCGTTCTCCAGACTCTTCTAGAAGGGAGCTACAACCCCATACTTCATTCAAGGACCACATTTCATTAATTTTCAGACTGGATCCAAGAAGATCAAACGGTCTTCAAGTATATGAGAATATCAGATCAATATATATTTTCCTTATACAGCAGATCTTTCAAAATCACCCAAGCACCAACCCAAGCACCAGATCAATATATATATAAGTATATATCCGATCTAGTCACCCATTAAAAACAGAGGTTGTTTATGCTGAAATCAGAACACAATGCAGAGGATATACATATTACAGTGCACTCGAAGGCTAGACATTATCAATGCACAAGACAAACTCAATATTGTGCACCCAGAACCCTTTTAGCGAACAACAGAGGAGGCTAGAGCAGAGTTAAGAAATGACTGCTGCTTCATTAAAAGAAACCTTGTGGGTGACCACTCTTACACCACTTACTGAACTGCGATACACCCGAAGCAATGCGAGTCGGAGACTACACAGTTTTCTTCTCGAAGAATATCTGAACTTCAAGCCTGCGATCCTTCGCTCTGATCTCTAATCTACGTGCATTCTCCTCGATTTAGGTTCAGAAATTTCTCCTCAACTGATCACGAGAATGCCGATCTATTCTTCCTCAAGATCTTCAATCATCATCGATACCTTTCCACAAGATCTCTTTTCTTCTTATATAATCACTCTTTTGATAAAACCATGAATCGAAACAAGAGGTCAATAGTACCGAGGATCCGAAAACCTGAGGCGCAACTGCTTTGACCGATTTCATAAGAAAAGACTTAAGTGATAAAAATAGCAGAAAAATGATGAAAAATGGTCCAAACAACAAAAGGCGGACTTTAAACTTAATGCACCCATAATAATAATATATCGGGTCCGATCCTTATCACTATCGGTGCATGCCCATATCATAGCCTTTTGCCGACAATCGATCTGATGGATCGGATGCGACATGGTCATTAACCATGCTTTATAAATGTATCGGGTCCATTCCTTTCATCGCTATCAGCGATTAGATGCGGGAAGCATTTATAAAATGGGCAAATACCGCGGATATGATATTATTATAAACCACATTTGATATGCCATCAGGTCCATATGTTATCACAATCGGAGGATTGGGTGGTGGCACAAGGCTGAACCCCCGATAGTGATGTGCCGATATATATATATATATAGATATATTAATACGCATGATCCTGGGATATATCTGACGAAAGGGGAAATGCATGCATGCTATATATATAATTCATATATATGGGTTTTACGCACCCAAACAACTCCTGATAATATTAATGGATGCATATATGGGTTTTAATAAGCCCGATACCTCCCGATGGGTTTTGATCACCCGAATAGCTCCCGATAGTGTTGATGCATGCATATATGGGTTTTAACCGCCCAATGGCTCAATGGCTCCTGATAAATGCTTCTTTGTGATATAAACATATGTAAACAGCTTCTCTTGTCTCCTCTTGGCTCCTCTTGGCTCTTCTTGTCCCCATCTTGCTCCGAGATGCCCTGATTCCTCTGTAGAATGTATATAAGTGAGATGTTTGTCTATGAGAGGGTTGCCATCAAGTACAACGCCTATATCACAATGCCAACATTATGTTCTTCGTCGATTATGCTAAACATGCATAACATCATATAAATAAATAGAACTATGTCTTCACGAATCTACCAAGCACTTTTCTTGATCAAATGCATTCAATAGAACATAAGTACAGTAAATTCATAGATAAAACAGTAATATAAAGATGCACAGATAATTCTTAAAAATGTGTCTTTTATTATACTTCATATCTTCAATTAAAACTTCTTCCAACTCTGCGCACACAACTACAATAACCCGCACACTCAGCTATGAACTTACCAAGGTCTCCTTGCACACAAATGCAGGAACCTTCCTCTTCGCCCATGTATAAAATAGATAAAATCAGATTCAACTTATACACTACTTTTACTTCTATATCTTATGACTCTCCTATGACTCCCTTTTATATTCTTCTTCATTACAATACCATGGTCCATGAATCATGGGAGGGTCTCAAGACAACTTGACTCTAAAAAAATAAGGGACTTTGTCCTTCCTAAAGCTTCTTTGACTCCTATCGACCTATGCTACTTGTGCTCTGCCCCATAAAATTCAAAGACTTTACAATATTTAACAAAACTTAACAAAATTTGACCCAAGGGTCCCCGTCCCAACAAGCCCCCAACACAAAGTTGTGACTCGTCTCGAGTCACTATGTTGTTGTTGCCTCAACTTTTTCTTTCATGTCATTGAATTCGATCTTCAATGCTTGAAGATCTGTTGTTCCCTGCACAGTGGCCTCACGAACTTCCTCGACCAACTACTCTGTTGTTGGACCTTTGACTGCAAGGCCCATGTTTCTCTGCATCTGCTAAAGTGATTTTCACTTGCTCTGGACTATATGTGATAGTTGGCTTGCTTTGTCAGCCCATGCATGCATCCTTGATGAAATAATAGAGGCCTTCTGATGCAACTCATCAATCTAGGTCTAGATGAACTTCCCTTCCTCAAGTCTGGTGAACCTTTTCTTAGGTGATAAGGTTTGCATTGTTGCCCTGATCTCATAAAACTTCAATTGATTTTCACAGATGTCTTCTTCGATCATCTGCAAGTGTGGATCCTCCTACAGCAAGGTCCACATATCCATTGTCTGCTCAAACAATTGGATGCAATCCTTGAATATGATTCCCATAGTGTTCATGTATTCTTTAAGAGCAGCCTTGTGCTACTCTTTGACTTCCAGAGGAGTGGTTGGCTGTAACTTCAGTTGAAGCTTTGAAATTTGCAACTGCTGCTCAAATGTTACCTTTCCAATTTCTTATTTGTATTCCTTCACCACATCAGCTAACTTGTGAATTTTCTCTATGGAGGCCACCTCTACTAGAACTTGGAGCTTAGGGAGCTCGTGACATACTTGGGTAAGGGATGCCTCTAGCTATTGATTACATTGTATCACCTCGTTGTGGGCCTACAAGACCTACTCTTTCTCTGCAAAAATCTATTGATTGCTAGTTTTTACCTCATCAATAATCAACAACTCTCATTTCTCCTGAACACAGAGCTCATCTAAAACTCCTTGCTGCAGCTCATGCAAGGTCTAGATTGGAAATGTTGCAAGGTTAATACTTAGATTTTTACAGTATTGTGTGCACTTCTAGTCTTCATCTATCTAAAAATCGAGAGAGCCCCCTGGTAGGTTCACTTCTCGGAGCTCGGATGTGATCTTAGTGTAACTAAATTTCAGCATGCTTGCCTGTATCACCCCTGTCTAGACCTATAATTATTTTATGCCCTATTATACTTTGTTTAATACCTGGTGGTACTGGTCCTCAATGTGTCCCTATATAGTTTCAGTAGTAGAGTAGACAACATCACCTATCTCATCAAGGCGCCCCTCCATGAGGACCAATGGTTTTGTACTCGCAGACTTATCAGACTTCTGCTTCTTGCGAGGTCTCATGGAACTTTGCTTTTTCCTGTTCTTGAGCCTGAAGGGAGACTCTAAGTCCTCCGATATGACATAGGGGTCTACACCCTATTCTTCTTCATCTCTGGTTTTGACCTCTACACCAGTGTGCTATGTCCTAAGTTCCTTGAGGTAAATGATGACCTACAATTTTACTGCTTGTGCGTCTTTTTCCTTCTGCACTTCTCTTTCGTAGAATCATTTTTCTTTTCCACTGCCTTTTATTTTGTAGAAGTCTTCTATTCTTCTTTCTCTTTGTATTTATGGGCCACTATTACAGCCGTTGTTTTCCCCACACTTCCTTCTGCGACCTTACATGTTCTTATAGCTTCACTAGATGGGGTGAGCCAATCGCTCAGCCATTTGCTGATGACACCCATAATGTCATCCTGTGACTAGATATGGAAACTTATGCGATAATCTTGTGGCATCCTTCTTCATGTGTATGGAAAGATTGTGAAAGTCTTCCTTGAAATCTATGATATTATTGCACTGCACATGTAGGCTAGGTGACAATCATGGTTGTTGGTTGATCAACATCCATAACTCTGACTTGAACAATACCCAGAGCATATTTGTTTCAATGATGCGGTCAGGATTCTTCATCACCCACAATGAGGTGAATTTCACAACCTGGCATAGTTGGGATCTTGTGTTGGGAACTGGCTATCCTCAAGTGTCCTCTAGGCTACCAATGTGATCAGAAGCAGTAACACACATAGTGAAATGCCTTTCTATCCTCCTGGGCTTCACGAAAAGCTTCCAGGAATTTGTGACAAAGCTACTTAGCCCAATTGAATTTCACCCCTTGGTTGCACTGCATAGCTAAAGATACCACTGGTGTCGACACTTCATCGACATGACACTTTCACATAATATTTCTTGCCAAAATTTATGCATCAAATTGCATAATGCTAGTCAAGATAGAGCGAATAGCATATCTGCGCGAATTCTTCACCAAACTGAAGTCACTCTTCAAGTGATCCATGAGATTTTTTTCGTGTGACTTCACCACAAAAGCGTCTGTAGGGTTTGCACCTTAATAAGGTAACAAGGTGATTTTGTGGACCAACATATCATCAATTGGAATGGTCCCTCCCAGCCAAAGGCATCTATCATGAATGAGCACCAAGAATTGATGCACATAGATAGTATTAATGATGTTGCAGATAAAGTGTGGGACCCACAACATATTGAGAAATCCTTCATGCTCAATTTCAGCCACCCACTTCATTGGCTCAGGCCTTGTGACACCCATTTCCTTGCAGTATACCTATTTCAAGTATTTACTAGGTTTGAATGTGGAAACTTTGAATGATCACCCATATCCCACTCCTCCATCTTAAAAAATGGTACTCGGGCCAATGGTGTGAATACTTTGTACTTCAGTGATTCAGGGTCCTTAGTGACCTTGCCAATGGATTTTCTAGGGGGTACATAAGGGGGTAGTCTAGTAATTGGCACTACTTCCTCTGTGTCGATATATTCAACCCCCATAGTCAATTATTCTTCATCCAGGTCCATGGGTTCTGTTTCTTGCTTGCTTTTATCTATCTGACCCTTCTATCTAACCTCAGTTGGGTTTTTGCGTAGAGATTGCTAAACTAGAGCTTGTTATGGCTTCCTTTTGTTCTTCTCTCCTATTGCGGAGGTAACAGGTTTTGGCCTCAGTGACCTAGGATTTGTGGTAGGGACTGGTGGTATTGAACTCATTTTGTTAATGCTCTCCCAAAATATTTTATTCTACCACTCGGAAAAAGTTGCCTCAAACCTAAGCCCTTTCTGTGAAAACTCCTTCTCTATCCCTTCCCAATCTCATCCAAACATGCAACAATTGTCTCCACTTAAACTGAGGCACAAAAGCTCAAGGTAATCTCTCTAGAATAGCATTGTTCAAATATGGAGCAGGATGTGGTATTTATATCCATTTTCAAATTCAAATCCATTGATTCCATCCAGATCTCCCTCATTAATGCCTTTTTTGCAAAAAAATTCAAAACATATGCTCCTTAAATGCTTTCCCCCCACTCCCTTTAATGGAAAAATACCCATCCAATCATCTACAATTCTTTCAATGGTTACTTTCTGGCTAGGTTGCATGAGACCCACCTTACTAGCACATCTCCTTCATTACAGCTCCAATCTGTGCCTTCCTCCCAACCTTCATGCAACCCAATCTTGTTGGAAGACTGTTCTTATGGCTTC
>Ga0181464_1000866_pt1 | contig 12447 bp, 11 predicted proteins | sample InSIn2gowninarea_FD_119074 | JGI IMG/M metagenome (GOLD analysis project Ga0181464, IMG submission 119074) | Clean room microbial communities from NASA Spacecraft Assembly Facility at Jet Propulsion Laboratory, Pasadena, California, USA -... ...
AATTTAGTTCCAATTCAATTTGGAACGTTTTTGGACAACCAAAAAGTGATAAAAAGAAGGGGTGACGAAACGCTGTCTACTGGCGCCAACAAATTCAATGCACATTTTTACGTGGCGCAAAGTATAACAAGTCCGCCCTTAATATTTGATAGTTCTTTGCGGAACACTCCTGTTTTTCTCTGTGGTTAAATTTAAAAAGTAGGGGTTTGAGAGAATAATAAAAAAGATAGAGAGCTTACGGCGGGTTCAGTGAGGAATGAATGAGTGCTATCAGCCTCCCATCCGCACGATTATAGCAACTTTTCTTCTAAGGAGTCTTTCCATTGAATGAAACCCTTTTTTGCGTTAGTGTAATCATGGATGATACGACTGAAATTTTCATGTTCTTTTTTCAGGTACTCGAGCTTGCTTCTTCCTTTAATCTCCTGAATGATTTCCTCTATTTCCTTTAATCCTGTTCTTAGAGCCTCAATCGATTTTTCAAAGTGCCATAGGTATGTTGCTTCTTCGCTGTTTAGGTTTTCCCAAACCATGTGATATTTGTTTTCGCCGGCCAAAAGAAACAGGAACGAAAAAGGCTCCAGTATGAAGCGTACTTTAAGTACCGAGGAGAGATGTTTGGATGAAAGAAATTGCAAATGATGGTAATGCTTCGAGTTTTTAATTGCTAATAAATCGTCTATCAATTGCTGATCGGAATGGTATAATTCTCCTGCGATAAACTCCTTTTTGTTAATTAAAGTATCAAGTGTATTAATTAAAGGCCTGTTATCATTCTTTCCCTTTGAGTTGAAAATTTCCCGTTTAACAAATTCGAACCTAATATTGTCAATGATATTTGGATTGATTCGGTCTATGTCTTCCGACTCCGCTTTTGCTGATAGGAGTTCTTTTTTATTATACTTTATTTCAATATTGACAGTAATTAGTTTTTTCTTCAACACCTTTTTGAAATATTCCTTGATTGCTTCAAACTCAGCCCGTATATCAGGATTAGCAATCGCAAAGTTCACTTCGTGACCTAACTCCTCGATGAAAATGGAAAATGAAATTGCTGCATTGCCGAAACTGACTTTATCAAAATGAACCTTCATTGTCTTGATCAAAACATATTCTGGGACGGGTTCAGTAGTAACATTCATGGGTGGTGAAGGAACTTCCGGGATAGCTGGTTTTCGTGGGACATGCCTGGTTCCAGGGTCATTAACTGTTAGGGATAATGGTTTCTTAAGTTCGATGGCATTTAAAAGTTGTGATGTATCGATTGTTCGAAATCTTATAACCTCAGTAATAAATTTGGTCGTTTCCTCTTTACATTTTATTAGCGTATTGATGGAACCACTATTTTTAAAATAAAATCTACTGCTATCACTTAGCATATTGTATCGGTTTAGATTGTTTATTGCGTTTTGAAAGTGCGAGAAATAAAACTGTTGTTCTGTGGTGAGTACTTTTTGATCGATCCTTTTTACGACTGCACTCATCCATTGACTGTGAAGAATATTTATAAAATTATTAGTACCCTTTATCCCCACTCCTATGGGTTTTAACGTAAGTAAAATTCCTATTCTATTTTTTGCACCTGGACAGTGGTGCCAATAATCTTGCAAGTCGTTTTGAATACCCTGATAGATTTTGTTTTCAATAATTATGAATTTCCCCTGATCGTCTCCAGTTCCTGTAATTAAAATATCTATTCGGTTACCGTTGTTCGTTGAAACTTCGGTTTGTACCTTAAATCTTTCAAGTTGAAAAGGCTCCCCTATTAATTGAAGAAGAGATTCAACAAAAACGGCTCCCAGGCCATGTTCTTCGAAAGAGTTTAAAAAGTATTTATACCAGTTACTGAAAACGACCTCTCTTGAAGCATTTCCAGAGATATCAAACAAAGTCCTCTCGCGCCTGGCAGGTGGCACCGCTTCCTTCATCAATTCATCAAGTAAGTCTTGTTTCTCCATAAGTTAGTTTAATTGTTGGTATTCGAATTCTCAGTTTACATCTTTTCTATTTATTAGAATATGTCTTACTATGTCCAATACCTTCACTGTCAGTCTTTCAAATTAGGCTGCCCGTTTTCGATCCTCTAGATACTGCCCCGAGGCAGTCCAGCGGTTATCTTTGATTAACGTCATCGGGAAGAACACTCAAACCAATATGAGGCCTTAGCGGAAATTATTTCAAAAACTTCTCTTTTACGTCGTAGTAAAAGTTGCTTGATCCATCCAGCCGTTTAAAATGTTGCAGGTAATCTTTGGCGGCAAACGAATACTTCATACTTCGTAAAGGAATAGCATACACCTCGTCCGGTTGCGATGGCTCTCCTCCGATTCCCAGCACTATAAAAACACGAACTTTCTTCTCTACCATGTATTTGTTATATCGCTTCAGTTGCTGATCATTTGTCCATTCAACCTTTCCGTTGTTGAATCCACTTCTCCATTTACATTCTATTGCAAGCATTTCTTCCCGGCCTTGCAAGCCAAAGATCAAATCCGGATTTTGCGTGCTCTCGGCGTAAATGCCATTGTGATATTTATCGCCCTGCCATTCCAATAATTTGAAAAAGCTTCGATTAAATTTACTTACAACATACTTCTCGAATGAATACCCTTTTTCCTCTGCGTTTTCCTTACTTAGCACTTTTGATAAAGTGGCATCAAAATTCCGATGAGATTTTGCAGGAGTTTTTACTTCACCGTCAAAAGAAATCTGCTCTTCAACAACTACCCTTTCTTTTAATGTTTGATTACCTTCTCGAAGGATTGAATCAGTACCAAAAGTGGAGGAAGGAATAACACCTGTGTTAGATTTGGTTTTCGTATACCCGGTCATTTGAGCCGCCGGATTTTTATTTAATAAGATTAAACCGACAACCGTTGATATAATTCCAAGTATAATAAGAATATATGCCGTCATATTTTTCATAGGTATTTTTAAAGATTTTGTTTTCGTTTCCGCCTTTAATGGATAAGTACCCGTTCTTGAATCGCAAGACCGAATTCTTGAAGCAACGACCGGTTGATTTTGCAATTGTCGTTCATGTCCCACTAAAATGCTTCAATCGTTCCAATCTATTTAACCACTCCTCGGACGGTTACCGAACCACCATGCATTTGCAACCGGTGGATAGCTGCTATCCCTACATTACTTATTTCTGATGCTGAAAACAAAAGCCATTTGCAATTCTTGTCATGTGCTTACAGCGAGTACCTGCTTTTGTTAGCCCGGCACATTGCACTGAATTACTCTCCCCCCGAGCCTTGTGAATAACCAATGTATTTGAAGAAGGAATGATCTGGGGATTACAAATCTTACAGGGCGACAGTCCGCGTTCAGCTGCTTCAACCAGTGTTATTTCCTTCGATACGTTTTTCACCATCCGGCAACTTGCTAAATGGTACTTAGCACCGGATGGGGTAATGTAAACTGTCTGCGCCTTCAACAGTAACCCAAACAGTAATGCAAATAAGGTTAAAAAGGAGGTCTTTAGAAAAGGCATTTCAGAGTTTCAAAAGTGCTTTTTTAAATTAACTTTTAAGCTGCCAGCTATCAGTTTATTTCAACTATCATTCAACCCATATTGGCACATCATCGCAAATTGAACGAGCTTGTCTTAGACTTAAAAAGCTTGTATAAAAGGGTACTATTTCAGACTTTCCCAGTTTGACCCTATACCGTTGTACAAAGAAATTATCAAATTCGGAAGCGAGACAGTCATCACTAAAATACCATTATCGCAAACTCGTTTGTTGAATGGGCAAAAGAGGCTGGTAAACAATGCACTTTGGGGCTAGCGCTCGCAGCTGTTATTTGAAAATGTTATCATAAGATGTAGCAACATCATCCTTAATTTCTTCCCAGTACTTATAAATAATCAATGACAGTTTCGACTCTGCTCTTTTATCATGGTAAGCGTTCGATGTAAAATATCCGTAAAAATTTCCTTCTTTATCTACCAGTACCGGCGGTTCACTTGCATAGGAATTGAAGGGAGATGTCGAACTATACTTTCCACCGAAACTACCATAAACGTTCCAAATTGAATTGGAACTAAATTTTGAACCATAGGTACCATAACTATTCCAAATTGAATTTGCATCGTACTTACCACAGTTAATGCATCCCAAATACACATCGTGATCTTTACCACCGTATAAATGAAGTGAGACTTGTGCATTCGAGGAGGACACAATAACAAATAGCAAGAAGAAAGCTAATAATGGCTTCATTAGAAGAGGGAGGTATTGAATTTTTAAAAAAAATATAGAAGTTCAGGAATATTAAAACGTCCATCTCTTGCTTTTTAGTATTCATACTCTCCCGATATTTCTTGTTTATGCCGTTTAACGCTGGAAAGAATATGGAATGTACTTTATATTGGTTCAATCAGTGTCCTCCGTGTGCTATTTCTAAACAGGTGTAGCCAAGTAGCGCTTTGCCCTCCGCGTTGTTAATAAAAATACTGGTTGATCCCTGCAGGAGCATGGTATCAGGAATGGTACATAAAAAACGCCCGGAGGACAAATCCGAGCGAAATCGTGAGTTTCCTCATGATCGTAAAAACCGTAATCGAGATCGCGTATCTACTCCTTCGGAAGTAGGCACGGACAAAAAGGCAGGACTCCTACGTCCTGCTTTTCTTTTTTAAAGATAAAAAAAATTTTATTACTCACACTTAGATAACAGCACGAAAAAAAGTTATTTACAGTTTATAACACCTGTATCCATAGTACAGTAAATTGATTAAATTGAGTTGCGGTTGATTCTAAGACAAGTTAGATATGCTAATTCTATTGGCGTTTATAGGGTTTCTGCCTCTCACAATAGCGGTAATTATTGGTATCAAATCAAGTATTAAAAATCACAGGTTCTATAGGTCATTTTATAGGACTTTACCATTTAAGAAATTTTACATATACAACGATCACATCTTTTCGCACCATTTTCGTGAAAAAGATGATGGCTTTGTATGGTTCCTTGAAGACAACTCATTCTGCCTAAGCAAACATCGTTATTTGTACTACACCGGAACAGACCCGGTTAAACGGTATTGGAAGCGCAAGTTTCAGAAATGGTTTAAGGAGAATGTAAACATTCATTTTCTTCCTGAATATCATGCTACCGCGAATTACAGTTCAAAGATGAAAGGTGAACACGGGTTCCCCTCCCCCCATACATACGATGCCTACTTGCGCAGGTATTATGCAGGAATTTTACTACCTGCGCTGGCAGTCAAAGGTCAAATCCATTCTGTTGAAATTGGAATTTGAGTTTGACTACGACTAAACCCTCCATCGGAAACCCGCCACCTTTTTTGTCTTCGCCTGAAATCTTTACTTTGATACCTATAACTGTCTTAAGCTACGGTTAGGACTATTTGGTTTAGCTAAATTTTGAAAAACTTTTCCACTTATTCCTTCTGCATCCAGAAAAGGCTTAAAATGCATCTAACTAATTTTTATAAACATGGCATCTCCGATTTGGACAAGTTCCATAACCATCGAAAGGTTTCTTTTAGCCTTGGATGTATATGATATTTGGCGGGAAAAATATGAACATGAAGAGGCCATTGAATTAACTACCTATTGTGGGTTCAAAGCGGAGTATAGTGTAAACGAGATCCTCGATATTTATCATATTCTTAAAAAGCACTTCTCCCCCGAAAGCGCAAAAAGGATAATTACTTTCATTGAAGAAAGGAAGGGGTTTTTTCTTGCGGATTTTAATGCGAATTAATTCAGCCTCAATCGTTATAAATAAATATTATGAATATCGCTATGGAACTGTATAAGCGGTAACTATTGAATGCCAGTTTCTTCAAAGTCGGACTGGCTTATAAAACGAGTGTCCACCCAATAGTTCTGTAAATCGACTGCATCTCAAAAGCAGCTTTACAATGAGAAATTATATCTTTTAACAGAGTACGGCAAGTAAGATGCGTAAGCATTGCAAGCATTTTTTGTTGGCCTTTAGGCGATCTGATACCGGCACCGTCATCAAGTAAATACCAAAACATTAATTGCGGGAGGAATGAAACCCACCAAAAACAGAGTATACTGCAAAGATAGTGGAAGAAAAAAGATGCTATTTGAAACCGAAAAGAAAGCTAACACCTTTATAAAGTTCAACAGCGAAGAAATGGAGTCGGAGTCGGGTTATAGCCCGGTTAGAAGTTATTATTGTATTTCCTGTAATGGCTGGCATGTCACCAGCAGAAAAGTAGCCTTTAATATAAAATCTAAAACAGAAATTGTTTTGGAGCAATATCGACATGATAAGGAGCAACGGGCAATAGAAAGGGCTAGAAGGGCTAAAATCAGAGAAGAGCAAGCCGAAGCGTTGAATAAGCATTTTGAAACTATTGACAAGCAAATTGAGCTTGTTGAAGCCACAAAAGAAAGTGGAGGAATGGAAGCCTGCCTTGAGATTCTTAATAGTGCATTTATAGAGCTTGAGAAGGCAAAAATTTTGTTGGGCAGTAAGAAAAGAATAAGAAATGCGGAAGCTATACTTATCTTTTTAAGAAAGACATAGAGAAATCGCTAGCAAGGAATCGGGGAAAAATGTTGTAGGGCGACTCTGGTCTGTTGAATTTTGCAATGGAGGTAGTTACAATGGTGGGTACTGTAGAAAAATGCGGATGTCACTGGGAAGTCTTGGCACGAGATGACAAAATAGACATGGTAGTAAAGGAAATATATATGTGATATAGGGGCAAAAGAAAATGTCAAGACGACACTGCCTGGCCTGTTGTCTTTAACATAGACCAGATGTGCTGAACGAAGTTCAGTTGCTTGTTGCTGGTGGTTGCCTAGAAGTCCTGGCGATTGTAGGTAAGCTCTTCTTTTTCCTGTTCGCCTTCTTCGTGGGTAAAGGTTGGACTGCCCTTTTTACCAAAGGGTGGATTGGCTAATACATAATCATAATAAACTCCTGAAGGAACAATCAGCACATCTGCCGGAGATATACTATTATCACTGTCTATATCAGCAATATTGTGCAGGAACAGGTTCATTAGTGCAAGCCTTCTTGTGCCTGGAGCCAACTATCTCGTTGCCACAAAACGTGTTGCACTTTATAAACTGCTTTTGGTCTCTGTCAGAGGTTATGATTAGCAACAATAAAATCATAAGCGGCTAAAAAGAAACCACCGATACCACATGCAGGGTCTGCAATCGTACGCATCGGTTCAGGACGAACACATTCTACCATTGCCCTTATCAGCAAACGTGGTGTAAAGTATTAACCGTCGCCGCTCTTCGTGTCTTCTGCATTCTTCTCCAGCAGGCCCTCTTAGATGTCGCCCTTTACATCTGCGCCCATCATTACCCAACTCTCTTTATCTATCAGGTCTACCAGTTTGTGCAGCTTTGCAGGTCTCGTATCTTATTCTGGCTCTTGGTAAAAATTTACCCCAGCATGCCCTTCTCCTTGCTCAACTCTCAGAATGTTTATGACTTAAATACAATTTGTATAAACATTCATTTTACCTCCAACTGGATATGCTCATCTCAATTGAATACTCCAATCATCAGAAGATAACTCAATTATTGATAAAGCCTGTCGACATAATCGTTGAATGTGCTCCGCTGACAGATTCATCTCAATAAAATAACCATTTCTCAACTCTCTAATAGCTCTGAATTTATTCCTGTCTTTACCGACATACTTCGGAAAGTTATAAGCTATAATATCAAACTTCTCTGGTTCCAAATCCGCTATTGTTTCAAGTACCTGTTGGAAAATATCTCTCCAAGATTGAACCTGAAAAGTCTGTCCTAAAATTTTTAAGCTTAAAGGAATTGTGCCTGTAACTCCCTCAATGCGCTTCGATGTAGAGTTTTCTTCCCCAAAATATTTCCATATTATAATTGCTTGCTTACTGAGCAAGTCAGCCCTCTGTTCAATTTCAACCTTCGTCCACCTGTCACGTAAATTAAAGTAGGTGTTTAATTCAAGATGACTATCATATAATCTTTTCTTTTTTACGAGGAAATTTTCATTTGACAACTCAGAATTATAAGCAGTCAATGTTAGGTTGCCAATAGCGTGTAAGTATAACTCATGCGTTTCCTCCCATTCAGAACCTAAGTGTCTTTGCCACCATTCTGAAAGAGTTTGGGGCATTACATGTTCAATAGATAAATCTTCAAAAGCTACCTGTTCCTTGTGGCCGCAAAATTCTTCAAACGTTTCTAAAATAAGCCTAGTCTTAGCTGCTCTATCACCACCGCCATAAAAACGCGCCTGTTTAAAATTTAAAATAAATTCATTGTCTTTAGGATACCCTTTGTCTTGTAATGCCATCTTAAAACTTTCCAATATAGCTAAAGACGTATTTGTAGAAATTTGAGAATAAATTGAAGCGAAAATCTTGTTCAACTGATTGGAAGGAATATTACAAACAAACCTTCTAATTAGATAATTTTCAAAGATTTGTAGAATTGAAATAAAATCTTGCCTATCCAATATACCAGTAGCATAATTGTTATAAAAATTTAGAAGTAAAGGATAAGCTGTAGTTACCTCGATCCTGTTTAACCTTTTAAAATATTTTCTTAGTAAAGGGTCTGGCTCTTTCTCTGGAGCTATTAATCGTTCATAATAAAGTGAAAGTGTTTTAAGTTCTTTTAGATATCCAATAGCATTCGATGGAGTTACTTTTACTTTTAAAGAGTTGTAAACTTCCCCTTGCTTTATATTACTTCCTGCCATCATGAGGAAATGACGTATAAATTCCGTTAGTTTCTCTCCTAATGCAATTTGCATTGGATGCCAATATAAATTGTAAACTTCATCTTGCTTATCCACATGTATCCTCATGAAAAAGTAGTTCCTAATCAAGTCGGCTTGAGTAAGAGGTCTTCCTTTTGCATTTAAACTTTCAAAAACCAAATAGGGATTGTCTTCAGTATCCAGGACGATACTAACAATAGAGAAATAATTAGTAACGATCTTCTTTAGTTTTTCCAAGTTAAGAACACTTTGGTTTAGTTTTCTTTCAAAATAATTGTATGCCTGACTTAATTGGTTTGAATGTATATTAGGATTACCATCAACGAGATTTTGATAGGCTATTCTATCAATTTGAGTTGGCAAGAGCTTATAGTAGTCCAAACCGTCCTTATACTGGTTAACAAGTAACGTGTTATTTATTTCCTCGGCAAATCTTGCATTATCGGAGTTCCTTGCAGTGTTTCTTAGAAGCGTCAAGAATATAAAGATTGTCGTAAGTCTTTGCTGTCCATCGATTAATAAGTATTTTGCCACACCTTCCGGGACCGACACTGTCGGCATATTAACGATTGAACCGATGAAATGTGTTCTGGGATTTTCAGTTTCATAAAGTTCACAAATGTCCTTCCAAAGAACGTCCCATTCTTTAATTGTCCAGCTATATGTCCTCTGAAAAAGGGGGATTAAATATTGTTTTGTTCCTTCTATAATATCCTGAAGTTTTGTTTCTTTGGCTTGCATAATAACCAGTCTTTTAATCCATAAAACGCTTAAACTAGCAAATTAATGTGGGAGGATAAAAATAAAAAGCTGCTTCAGCTGAGATATCGCCTATACCCCAGCTAGATGTTCCGGAAACTCCATGTATTGTTGTGCAAGAAGATGACTTTGCATTTACGAAAATGGTATGACAAATACTGTTGGCAATAGGAAGGATGGCATAAGCATTGGGCGTCTCCAACAGTTTCAAATCTTCAGCTAATTTTAATTCCGCTTACAGGTTAAATTTATCGATCAAATCGCGGAATATTTAGTACATGGATAAGTAGGTTAGGATAATGTCTGTTTTAGATTGTCCAAGAATAGTCTCAACTTTTATATCAACAGGTAAAAGGACATGAGAGAAATAGTGCTGTTCATTTTCATGCACTCTGTTGCGTCTGGTCAAGGTCAAGAGATTGAATAACGTTTATGCCTGCTTGCATTATACCTACCTCCATTCCATCAGGTCCAGAAAAATAACCTTTATCTGTTGGTTTATACATTCTATATATTTCAGCTAAAGTATGGTCGTTTGTAAACCTGCCTTGTGTTCTTTAAGTCACGTGTTAGCTTTAGGCATGATTAATTATCCCGCCGCCATTTTTGCTGTATCTTTCCATATATATGCAGGCATTGCTTCATTTAATTCCCATTTAATATTCATAGGCTTTGCTCCTTAATGCTCTAAATAATTCGCCTCACCTAAAAAGATATAACCGATCGTGTTTCCGTACTCGTCATCATTCTGCCCCCTAACAAATAATAAAACTCTTTTCCCATTTTCGGCCTGTTCTACGTAAGTCTTTCCTTTGCCGTAATCAGGTCGAGCTGAGTTTTGAGATTGCCAATGAAAAACATAATTACTGATAGCATAATCTTGATACAAAGTACTGGGAGAGTAATCAGCTTCTGATTTATTTAGAGTAACAAGTAGTAATTCTAAATTTTTATCATTTATAGTCGCAACACCTTCTCTGTTACTTGATTTACTTTCGAAGGTTGATAGGCCAAAAGCTGCCAAAGTTGGTTCCCGAGTATACCTGCTATGCATATATAAAGGGTGAGTAAAAGGCAGTTCGATAGGCTTTTCGATAAAATCATTTTTATCGATCAATACTGTAAGAAGCTCTTTTATTTCATCCACTAAAATTTTATCAGCTCCTATTTGTTGTATTGCCTCTTGTAATGTTGAAAAAGATTTAGCCTTTCCCATATGTCGTAATAAGGCATTACCGCCATTTGCTTTTCTATATCGCTTAACGAATCAACTGTTATATGAAAGTTCTTATTAGCTATTGCAAGTATAAAATTGAAATAAGATGATGAACTTGTAGACAGCCACTTTTTGCTTATTGCTCTTACAATTTCCGTTTCATTCACCGCGTCAAACGAAGGGGCTAACCCAGCTTCCTGACAAAGTCTTCTCCAAGAACCTTTTTTATAAATTAGCTGCTGAGCCTAATGGAACTGTAGGAAAATCATTTTCAATTTCCTTTTGTATAGAAGTATTCGTTTTACCTACTAATGCTCTAAGCTTGCCTTCAAAATCATATTCGGTTCTTGCGTTTCCTACAAAGTCTAATACTGTTAAACAGTCCTTCCGATCTGCCAATCTCAGCCCCCACCCTGATTGCTGAAGGAAGATTGTAAGACTTTCAGTAGGTCTTAAAAATAGAACTTATCAATCTCCTTTATGTCCACACCTTCATTGAAAATATCAACCACAAAAAGGTAACTGATTTCTTCACTTTCTAACTTCTGCCTTTTTTCAACTCTTTGTTCCGAATTCCCACGATGTAAATAGTCCGCTTTTATACCTGCCAGAGTAAATTTTTCTGCCATATACTCTGCATGTTCCTTTGATGCACAAAACCCAAAGGCTCTTACGTTATGGATATCTTTTAAATACTTTTCTAAGTTGTGTATAATTGCCCCGAGCCTACTGTCATCATTAGTATAAACCTTAGTAAGTTCACTTGCTATGTACTTGCCATTCTTCCATTGGAGCGTTGACAGATCAATAGGGTCAGTAATGCAAAAGTATTGAAACGGACATAGAAGCTTGCGGTTCAGAGCTGATTAATGATGTCGTTTGCATGACTTAAACTTTTTGAACCCATTCTAACCTGGACATGAAACCATCGATTTTATCTTTTTCCGCATATCAATTAAAACAAGATCGGAAAAGAACGTGATCACATTCATACAATCCTGGTAGCTTATGTATTTGCAGCTCCAAATATGATTGTTGCCCGGGCAGGCGGAAAATGTTTTTTTGATGGAAAAACCGGTTGATCCTTCGACATTCATCCTCTACTTTTTCCTTCTCTGTTCTTATTATGTCAATTATGAAATCTTCATCAACCATCTCGCGACTTTTCTTCTTGAAAAACGAACTATTAATGATCGCCCTTATTTCACCCACAGCTTAGGTAATGCCTGATCCTCGACATTCCCCCGCTCTAACGCACCCCCCTTTCCCTTCTATTTTGTTCCGAATACTTATACATGTTCATCAAGTAAGAGCAGGTAATTTTCGTTGTAATAACAATTACAATGTACATTCGGGCGAGAGAAAAGATTCACCTTATCCAACCTGGCAAACTTTTCCCACTCCGGTCTTGAAAACTGGTCTTCCCGATAAACCAATATAGTTTCCACACCTCTTTGATTTGCTTCGCACAGTTCCTTATAAACTCTCAGGAGCTTTAATATAGGGTACTATGATAACAAGTTCTCTAACCGTTTCGCTTATAATTTTCGGTATCCATTGGTTGAGTTTCTGCGTGTTTAAAATATGGGCATAGTAAATTAATAACTGATTTTTCCCCTTTTTATTGCATAAGAAAACTTGATCTATATCATCAGGAACATTCGGGCTAGCTAGATCGAATCACCCTTTTCATAAAGACTTTCGACCCTACCCTTAGTGATAAAATACATTCAGCG
>Ga0181464_1001307_pt1 | contig 12439 bp, 15 predicted proteins | sample InSIn2gowninarea_FD_119074 | JGI IMG/M metagenome (GOLD analysis project Ga0181464, IMG submission 119074) | Clean room microbial communities from NASA Spacecraft Assembly Facility at Jet Propulsion Laboratory, Pasadena, California, USA -... ...
ATTTGAGCGCCATGCGCCACATCAATGCATAAATAATTAATGCCACTTTCTATTAAAGCTGCCGCACGTTGATATTCGTTTTCACTAATGCCGATAGAAGCTATTACTGGACCGCCAGCTGCTTGTAGTTTTTTGCATATTTCAACGTTCTCATCTATTGAACAAAAGCGATGAACAACAGCACATCCACCAGATTTAGCTAAAGCAACAGCTAGGTCTACACTAAATATAGTATCCATATTGGCAGCCATGATGGGCATATCTAGCTTTAAACTACCAATAGTAGTAGAAATATTAACATCTTTACGGCTAGTAATAACCGAAAATTTCGGCTCAATAAGAACATCGTCGAAGGTAATATATTTAGATGAAGCTAACATAATTTATCCGCAAATAGGTTATAGACGTTGTAGTGTACCATAAAATACTGGTAAACAAAATATTTTTATAAGTCAATTTTGTTTATAATTGTGCTGTCATCTGCTATATCATAAATAATGGGCCTGCCTGTTTCTAGTTCTTTTTTCACTATTTCAATACCAGATAATCCTTCAAGAGCCATTATTAGTGCTCGTAATGAATTTCCATGTGCGGTAATCAAAACGTTGCCTTTACCTAGTAAATAAGGCAAAATGGTATGTATATAATAAGGCAAAACTCTGGCACAGGTGTCTTTCAAACTTTCTCCACCCGGCGGCGCTATATCATAGGAACGACGCCATATTAAAATTTGTTCTTCCCCCCAACGCTCTCGCGCATCATTTTTATTTAAACCTGAAAGTTCGCCATAATCGCGTTCGTTTAATAATTTATTTTTTATAATAGGTATATGTTCTTGTTGCATTGCTTGCAATATATAAAAACAGCTATCTTGCGCTCTTATCAAAGCGGAGGTAAAAGCAATATTAAAATTAATATTATTTTCTTTTAATAGTTTACCAGCCTGTTTTGCCTCATTTATTCCTTGTTCGGTTAGACCAGGATTGCGCCAGCCAGTAAATAAATTTTTCAGATTCCATTCACTTTGTCCATGGCGAATTAAAACTAATTTTTTAATCATTCTTTACCTATATAAGATTTAAAACATGCTGCATATTGTATAAGCCCGGTTGTTGGTCGCGTAACCATAAAGCAGCCTTTATCGCTCCTATAGCAAAAATTTTTCTATCTTGAGCGAGATGCGATAAAATAATGCGCTCGTTATCGCCTGCAAAAATAACCTCATGATCGCCAATAACCGTACCGCCACGCATTGAACTATATTCTATATTGACATTTTTTTTTGCCTTTTTTGCTGCCTCGCCAAGCAATAGGGCAGTACCTGATGGCTTATCAACTTTATGTTTATGGTGCATTTCACAAATAGAAATATCAAAACCATATTTTTGGGTTAAAATATTAGCGGCTTGCTCAACTAGCTTAACTAGTAAATTTACGCCTAAGCTCATATTTTTATATTTAACTATTGATATTTTTTGAGCTGCTTGTTCTATAAGGTGCTGATCTTGCGCTGTAAATCCTGTGGTGCCTATAACATAAGGTAAATTTTTATCGGCCGCCATAGCTAGGTATTTTATTGTAGAATGGGGTAAACTAAAATCTATTATAATATCTGAATTATCTAAATATTCGTTTGCTTGTGTCTCATTTGTATTTTGATTAATGTTACCGCTATGGGTTAGATCTGTCGAGTTTTTTATAATATTAAAAATTTCTAAGCCCATTTTACCAGAGCCACCTATGAGACAAATACGCATAAAAACCTCAAAAATCTAAATCTGTGTAATGCGCAGCAGGTGCAATGCCGCGTACTCTATCAAATAATAGTGGACGCATAGAAGGACGGGATTTCATACGTACATACCATTGTTTTGCACTAGGATAATGTTGCCAATCAATTTCCCCTAAATAGTCTAAAACACTAATACAGGCAGCTGCTGAAAAATCTGCATAAGTTAAATTGTCGCCGGCTAAACAATTATTGTTACTAGCGAGCCAATTTAAGTATTCAATATGCGGTTTTATATTTGAACGAGCTTGACGCAATATTGTAGAATCAGGTGCTCCTCCTCCTATACTAGTTGGCATTTCTCTTTTATAAATACGCTGCCTTACAATAGGACGGCTTACTTCATCTTTAAATTTGTACAAAAACCAACTTAAAAGACGCCGAACTTCGGCTCGTGCTATAGGAGATTTTGGAAATAGGTTTAAATCTTGTTTTAAGCTACCAACAGTTTCATCTATATATTCTAAGATAGCATAGGGCTCAACAACTGCTTCACCGATTTCTGTTAATATAACGGGAACTGTTCCAGCGGGATTTATTTTTAAAAATTCTTCTCTTCGCGCCCATTCATACTCTTCGACTAAAGTTGAGCTTATATTATATTCGAAAAGTATTAATCGAATAGTTCTTGATGCGCAAGACATATTATAGTGGAAAAGCGTGAGCATAAAAAAGCACCTAGATAAAATCTGATATTCTGATAAATATTATAGAAACTAAAATTACTATGTAAAGACTATTCGACACATATGGTAAATTAGAATTTAATAAGAAACAACTTGTAATATGGCATTTTGCACTTCTGCTATACCTACATTTTTTTCTGAAGATGTGAATAGAATCTCCGGATAAGCTGCCGGTCTTTTTGAAATATTATTTAATGTTTTTTCTTTTAATAAATCTAAGCTATTAGATTTGATTTTATCAATTTTTGTTAGAATTATTTGATATGAAACAGCCGTTTTATCCAAGATATCTAGCACGATTTTATCATTTTCTTTAATACCATGCCTACTATCTATAAGTATATAAACGCGTCTTAAAGTAGGGCGTCCGCGTAGATAATCAAAAACTAAATTTGTCCATTGTTTAACTATGCTTTTGGGCGCTTGAGCATAGCCATAGCCCGGCATATCTACTAAAACAAAAGGCGGAAGATCATCTTTCTCTCCACTAAAACCATTTGGTATAAAAAAGTTTAATTCTTGGGTTCTACCCGGTGTATTGGATGTTCGAGCTAAGCTTTTGCTGTAGGTTAGCGAGTTGATAAGGCTAGATTTACCAACATTTGATCTACCACAAAAAGCTACTTCAAGTGGTCCAGCATCAGGCAAAAAACATAATTTGGGAGCAGAGCGTAAAAAGAGCCAGTTTTTAGGAAATGAAAAATCATTGCACATGTTTGTTTTGTTTTTTCATAATTATGATTTGTTGCAAAATTGTTAAGATATTATTCCAAGCCCAATAAATAACTAAACCAACAGGAAATGATGCTAGCGTAAAAGTAAAAATAAGAGGCATCCAGGTAAAAATTTTAGCTTGCATAGGGTCTGTAGGCGCAGGATTTAAGCGCATTTGCAAAAACATAGTTATTCCCATAAAAATAGGCCAAGCTCCTATCATTAAGAAAGCTGGTACATGATATGGCAATAAGCCAAATAAATTAAATATTGACGTGGGGTCTGGGGCAGCTAAATCTTTTACCCATCCAAAAAATGGGGCGTGGCGCATTTCAATAGTTATGTATAGCACCTTATATAAGGCAAAGAAAATTGGCATTTGAATAAATAATGGTAAACAACCAGCTGCTGGATTAATTTTTTCTTTTTTATATAATTCTATAGTGGCCTGTTGTAGTTTCACCTTGTCATTCTCATAGCGTTTCTTTATATCCACCAATTTAGGCTGTAAAAGACGCATTTTTGCCATAGATTCATATGATTTATGAGCCAGCGGAAACAATGCGGCCTTTAACAATATTGTAACAAGTAAAATAGCTGCGCCAAAATTACCTGTAAGTTTATATAAATAGTCTAACAAAAAAAACATCGGCTTTGTGATAAGGCTAAACATCCCCCAATCTATCAATAACCCAAACTTTTTAATTTTTAAGTGATCCTGATATGCATTAATAGTTTGTACATTTTTTGCGCCCGCAAATAATTTATTGCTAACAGTTAATGTTTGATGGGGAGGGATATTAACAATTGCTCTTGCATGTCTGCTTGAAAATGCTGTGCGGCATTATCAAAATAAGCGAATCTACCTATGAAGCTAGTATTTTGATTTGGTATGGCAGCTATTGCCCAGTATTTATCAGTTATACCTATAAAACCACCTATAGCGGAATCATAAATAATTTCTTTTTTTCCTTGTTGGTTGTAATCTAGCTTTTTTACATCTTTATAGGTTTTTTCTTTTAAATTTTGATCACCAAAAACCCCTATAAGACCTTCATGTAATAAGTAAGTGGCTTTGCTATCTTTTGGAATATCTCTTCGTGCTACACGAGCATAAGGTTGCAAGTTAATTATGTTTGTGCTGTTATTCGTAATCTTGTCTTCGATTGTGAACATAAATTTATTATCTATAGAAATAGTACGTTCAAAAACTAAACCGCTTTCATCTTGATATTTAAGAACTATAGGAGTTTGCGGTGTAAGTACTTTATTACTAGAAGCAATTTGCCATAATGTTGAATTTTGTGGTGTTTGTATATTAGTTTGGTTAGGAGCTAAAAAGCCAAATTCTGCAAGATAACTATTAGGCGTGCCGTTAGGCGATAATAGGGCTATTTCTGGTGAATTGTTATTAACTGTTCGATGATAATGTTTTAAAGATAAATCATCGAAACAAGAACCAGCCAAATTTATAGACCCAGATAATTCTGGGGTATCTATTTTAAGTCTTGTGTTATTAGCTAGCGCAGTGCTCCGATCAATGTTAGTAAATGAAGTTGTTTTAGATATACTACCAGGCGAAACAGAATCTTTTTGCTTTTGTAAAGCAGCTAAATGTGCTTTTTTATAGGCTTCATTATGCGGTTGAACATAAAAATATTGCCACCCCCATATAACAGCAAAAGATAAAAGCATTGCTACTAAAAAATTTTGATTAGGTTTCATTATTCTAGACCTTAAATTTTGCCGACAAATTCAATTTTGTTTATTTGATTATTATATTTTTTAACAGCTAATTGCAAATAATCTATTAAATCTTGAAAACATATATGTAAACTAGATTTATGACCAATTATATTATAATCATGCCCAGCCAACAAATAGCTTTTTAAACCAATTCTAGAAGCCTCGCGTAGTCTACGCTTGATACGGTTGCGTACAACAGCCCCACCACATTTTTTTGTTACGGTAAAGCCTAAGCGAGAAATATTTGCCTTTGCTATATGGTTGATTTGTGGTTTTCCCGCTGCTAATAAAAAGCCATAGCTTTTTATTTTTAAACCTGTTCTTAAATGCAAAAAAATCAGAGCGTCTTTTAACGGCTCTATAAAACCAACACTCAATATTTTATGCCGAAAGACGTTTACGTCCACATGCTCTGCGGTTTGCCAAAACTCTGCGACCGCCTTTGGTTGCCATACGAGCCCTAAAGCCATGTCTGCGTTTACGAACTAATTTAGATGGTTGGTATGTGCGTTTCATTTATTTAATATCGCGGAGTGCGACCCTTCTTGTAAAATATATAAGCGTTACAATTAATATATTTTTTGTATTAAAAGTCAAGAATTTTCTTAATCATATAAGGTTGTTAAACACAATTTAACTATGCTATCAAAACTAATTTGAAGATATTTTTAATTTATCTAAATAACAACTTATGACTATAAATAAAGAGGGTTTTGTAGTGAGTAATATGTTAGATGCTATAAGCACATATTTATCGCGAAAAAAATTACAAGAAAAAGCAAGTTGTGATGATTATATTTTATCGCTAGCCGAAGCTTTAAAGCATGTGCACTCGCTTATGCAAGAAAAAATAGATGGCGAGCATTTGGTAAATTTGATAACAAAAGAAGCATTAAAGCAAGGTATGATAATACATTTTGATAGTAATAAACATTGTAAAAAAATAGGCTAGAAATCTTTATATATAAGGAATATACTATTTTAGTAGTAAGTTAAAATAGGTATATACATGCCATCAAATGTTAATGAAAACATTATACAGCAGTTAAAACAGCTTAATATTTACGATTCTATTTCAGAAATTTACATAAAAAACGGTAGAGCTTCTTGTTGTATAGAGCTACCACAGGAACTAACGCTTAAAATAAACCAACTTCAAAAAAAAACAGAACAGATTTTACTAGGCATAAAAGGCGTGCAGACTGCTAATGTTACATTTACATTGGTGCGTAAAGAAGAGGCCAAGATTAAACAACCTTCTCATTCTCCTATTGCTAAAGATATTAAGCGGTTAAATGCACAAAAACCAGCAGCTGTTAAAAAAAACTTCCCAAAGCGTATTATTGCGGTGGCTTCAGGTAAAGGTGGGGTTGGTAAGTCTACTTGTGCTGTTAATATTGCCAAAGCTCTGTCGTGTTTAAATCTAAAAATAGGTTTGCTGGATTTAGATGTTTATGGTCCATCTATACCACATTTAATGAAAGCAGAAAGCAAATACCCAACTAGCACAATAATTAATGGTAAAAAAACAATATTGCCATTAATTGTTGATGGCTTAGAGCTTATGTCTATAGGGTTTTTTATAAAGCCCGAGGCAGTAGTTGCTTGGCGCGGACATATGGCTAGTTCATTTGTGAAACAGATGTTGGCTGATGTAAAGTGGGGAGAGTTAGACTTTTTAATAATTGATTTACCCCCAGGCACCGGTGATATACAATTAACGCTGGCGCAAAATATTAATTTAAGTGGCGCTGTTATAATTTCTACCCCTCACGAATTGGCTTTGTTAGATGTGCGGCGCTGTATAGATATGTTTCGTAAAATTAAAGTACCGATTTTGGGTTTAATAGAGAATATGAGCTATTTCAAAGCACCTGATACTGGTAATATATACCATATTTTTGGAAAAAATGGAGCAACTCTTGAAGCAAGTGAGCAAGGAATAGAGCTTTTATCTCAGTTGCCTTTGGTAGATAATATAGCTTTGTTTGAAAATACAGATTATTATAAAAAAATAGCTCAAACTTTGCTAGAAAAATTATAAAGGTAAGAAATGAAAGAGAAAGCAAGTGATAAATTAATAGTGGGGCTTGATGTAAAAAATGTTAAAAAAGCTACACAATTAGTGGAAATTTTATCTCCCGTAGTGAATTTTTATAAAATAGGCCATCAGTTAGCTTTTACGGGCGGACTAGAATTAGCGCGTGAGCTGGTTCAAGATGGTAAAAAAATATTCTTAGATTTAAAATTGTTAGATATAGATAATACTATATTTAAAACTGTAGAAAATATTTTGAACTTAAATATTAATATGCTTACTATACACGCATATCCAAAAGCTATGCGGGCAGCTGTTGAGGCATCTAAAAATACTAATTTATGTTTGCTAGGTGTTACGGTTTTAACATCTATGGATAATAGTGATCTCAATGATGCTGGTTATGATATACCTACAAAAGATTTAGTTATAAAACGTTGTATCCAGGCCAAAGAAATCGGTATGGGGGGTGTAGTTGCTTCAGCCCATGAAGCGCCAATTATACGAAATATAATAGGTGAAAATATGGCACTTGTAACCCCTGGTATAAGATTACAGAATACAGATAAGGCAGACCAAAAAAGAGTTGTAACCCCTCAAGATGCCATAAAATCTGGGGCAAGTCATTTAGTAATAGCCCGACCAATAATTGAAGCTGATGCCCCGCTTGAAAATGCTGTTGCTATTTTGGACAAAATAGGGCAATGTTTAAAGAATAATTAATAAAATAATGGAGATATTATGTATAAAGACCGTATAAGGCATAAAGGATTAGAAAATAAAATTATGAGCGCTGATGAGGCGGCTAAGTTCATAAAAGATGGCATGACTATAGGTATGAGCGGGTTTACGCGGGCAGGTGATGTAAAATTAGTACCCGATGCTATGGTAAAAAAAGCAAATGCTGAACCTTTTAAAATTACCTTAATTACAGGCGCTTCGCTTGGGCATGATACCGATAAAAAGCTTTGTGAAGCTGGTATATTGGAACGCCGATTGCCATTTCAGGTAGATACCTACTTTGCGTAAAGCTATAAATGAAGGAAAAGTTTTATTTATAGATCAGCATTTGTCAGAAACGAGCGAGCAGTTGCGCAACGGTCATTTAAAATCTATAGATTGCGCTATTATTGAAGCTGTCGCTATTACTGAAGATGGTGGTATAATACCTACTACTTCGGTTGGAAACTCAGCAAGCTTTATTAACCAAGCTGATAAAATTATTATAGAGCTTAATACAAGTGTTAGCGCAAATTTTGAAGGCTTACACGATATCTACATGCCAGAAAAAGTTGGGCATCGTAAACCTATTGAGATTTTAGAATGCGATACGCGTATCGGTACAACATATATAAAAGCTGACCCTGCAAAAATTGTGGCTATAGTTATATCAGATGTAGCAGATAGTCCGTCTATAATTACACCTGCTGATGAAGAAACGCAAGCTATAGCTTCTCATATTATAAAATCTCTTGAAGGTGAGGTTGAAGCTGGTGGGTTGAATAATAATTTATTGCCCTTACAAGTTGGTATTGGCGCTATAGCTAACGCAGTTTTATCAGGCTTTCAACACAGCCCTTTTGAAAATTTAACTATGTATAGTGAAGTTTTACAAGATTCTACATTTGAATTAATGGATTCTGGTAAAATGATATTTGCTTCTGCTTCTTCTGTTACAATTACAACTGAATGTGCTGAAAAAGTTTTTAAAAATATTGAAAAATATAAAGATAATCTTATACTACGCCCTCAAGAAATTTCTAATGCAGCTGAAATTATTCGTCGTTTGGGTATTATAGCTATAAATACTGCGCTTGAAGTTGATATATATGGTAATGTTAATTCTACGCATGTTTGTGGAACACATATGATGAATGGTATAGGTGGGTCTGGTGATTATGCACGAAATTCATATTTATCAATATTTGTAACAAAATCTATAGCTAAAGATGGTAAAATATCTTCAATTGTTCCTATGGTATCTCATGTAGACCATTGTGAAAATGATGTTGATATGGTAGCTACAGAAGTAGGTTTAGCAGATTTACGCGGTTTGGCGCCGCGTGAAAGAGCGCTTGCTATTATCGAAAATTGTGTGCACCCACTTTATAAAGACAAACTAAAAGATTATTATTATCGTGCTGTGAAAACGCGCGGCGGGCAAACTCCTCATATCATTGAAGAGGCTTTGTCTTGGCATAAAAATTATTTAGAAAAAGGTACTATGCTATAAAATGAATGCATTTAGGTACAATATAAACCCCGATCTTTCTATAGAAACTGGCCTTTATATTGTATCTACACCTATTGGTAATTTACGTGATATAACGTTACGTGCCTTGGATGTTTTGCGTAGCGTAGATATTATCGCCTGTGAAGATACTAGGGTGAGTCTTAAATTGCTAAATTATTATGAGATAAAGGCTAAACTTGTAAGCTATCATGAGCATAATCATGTGACTGCTGGCGAAAAAATATTAAAATCTATATCAGAAGGTCAGTCAGTTGCACTTATAAGTGATGCTGGCACACCTTTAATTTCTGACCCTGGCTTTAATTTGGTGTGTGAGGCTAAAAAGCGAGATATTTTAGTAACAGCAATACCAGGGGCAAGTTCTATTATGACCGCATTGGTTGCTTCAGGAATGCCGATTTCAGAGTTTTATTTTGCAGGATTTTTGCCTGTTAAAATAAAGCAAAAGCAAGATAAGCTAAAATTATTAGACTCTAAGCAAACAACATTAATATTTTTTGAATCGCCTATGCGATTAGCAAAAACCTTAAATGAGATGTGTGCTATATTTGGAGGGGGGAGAAAAGCTGCTATATGTAGAGAGCTTACTAAAAAATTTGAAACTTATGATGTAGCATCTTTGCAAAGCTTACATAGTAAATATAGTAAAATTGAGCACAAACTTGGTGAAATCGTGATTTTAGTTGAACCTGCTCAAATAGTGAAAAATTATAGTGAAGAAGATATAGTAAAATTAGCTGAAGAATATAATCAGCTTCCTATATCTAAAGCAGCCTCTATTGTTGCAAAATTATCGGGTGAACAAAAATCTAAAGTTTATAAAATTTTATTAAACAACAAAGCATTATGAGTAAAAATAAAGATACAAGCTATAGTAAAGGTTTAAGAGCTGAACATTATGCAGCTTGGTATTTGCGTTTTAAAGGATATAAAATTTTGGCTAGAAGATATAAAACGCGTAAAGGCGAGGTTGATATTATAGCAAAACGTGGTAAAGTAATCGCAATTATAGAGGTTAAAGCGCGTAAAGATTTGGAAATGGCTAAACAAGCCATAACCTATAGAGGAGCTAAACGTATTTTAGCAGCTGCACGATACTGGCTATACAAACAAGGAGATCTTAGTAGATTTAAAATAAGGTTTGATGTAGTGTTTATATGTCCAAGACATTTTCCGATACATATTAAAGATTATTTTTTATTATATTAATTAAAGGTTGTACCAATGAATGATTATGAAAAATTTGCCACAAATTTACTATTAGTTTTTAGTAGTATTATTATAGTTGGTCTTATGGCGCTACATATAAAGATAGGTAATAAGCCAGGCTTTGTTTATGCGCTTTCGAGCGGTGTATTTGGCTGGTTTTCTGCTTTTGCAATGATTTTTGATAAACCACGTATCTATTTTTGGTTAATAATATTAGCTGTTATTGCGGTTGGTTGCTCTATTACTTGTTATGTTAAGTAAACTAGACTCCTCCTTTATTACCCCATATTAAAACATGCAATTGCGGTAAGATTCTAACATTATACCATTTATCTTCCACACAACGCTCAACTAACCAAATAAATCGTTCTTTTATTGCTTGTAAATCTATATTACTTTCGCAGTTTTCACCCTTTAGGCTATCTATTGTTGGCGGAGTATTGTTTATTGGCTGTAAATATATAGGTATATCTGAATATTTTTTAGCTAAATTAAAGGCAAAAATATAGTCTGCTTCATCTAAAACAGGAATTTTAATAATTAATTTATTTACTTTTGTGCTACAGCATTTCGTAAAAATATCCCAATTATTTAAAGTCTTGCTCGAAGGTGGCTTAGGGCTCAATACAATTGTATCTAGTAAAGCAAACCATTTTTTGTAGATTGAACCTTGTGTTTCAATTGTAAACTTATAGCCCTTGCTAACTCCTAATTTTATTAAAGGCTCTAAATTTTGGATAGCAGGATTTCCTCCCGATAGCACGATAGTAAGTGGAAAACCTTTAGACAATTCTTCTATCTTTGCAAAAATATCATTTGTAGAATATAGAATCCAGCTATTGCGAAAATTTGAATCTACAGCGTGCATACTATCACACCAGATGCAGCGAAAGTCGCACCCTGCTGTACGTACAAAAATGCAAGGCTCTCCTATTAAAATACCTTCGCCTTGAATAGTAGGACCAAAAATTTCACTAATACGAATATTCTTTTCTACATATATACTATTCTTCACGGTATTCCGCCCAGCTTTTAGGTGTTTCACTAACTTGAACAGCATAAAGTTGAGGTATTTTTTGTTTGCACCAATCATAAAAATATTTTGCTAAAAATTCTGCCGTTACATTTTTATTGTTAAACACATCATTTAAGTGTCGGTGGTCTATATTAGTGTCAAGATATATTTTAAAAAAATCTAATTCTCGGTAATCTTTTACAAATCCATTATCGTTTAAGCTATTATCTTTTAGTATTAACTTTACTATGTAATTATGCCCATGCAACCTGGAACATGGGTGATTTTTGGGTAAAAGTTCTAGTTGGTGTGATGCTGAAAAATTGAATTCTTTTGATATTATATACATATTAAACTACTTATTTTTACTTTGAAGTGAAGAGCCAACATTTTTATCAAAACTGGCAAATACAAATACAGAGCACATTGAAAGAAATGCAACTATATAAAAAGCATAGCTAAAATCACTAAGAGTATTATCGCCCCCATGTATAGTTGAGCATGTTTCTAGTACAATACCCGCTATAGCAATACCTAAAGCTATAGATATTTGTGTAGCTACGGCGTGAAGTGGTGTAGCTTGGCTCATTTCTTCTTTGCTTATTTCAGAAAATCCCAAAGCATTTATGGCCGAAAAAAACATTGAGCGTAAAAATCCGCTAAAAAACAATATAGTTAATATAAGCCAATATGGCGTATATTGTGTAAATAAACCATATATTGCTATAAAAGCCGCAGAAATAACTGTTCCAATAACCAACATATAGTAAATACTAAACCTATTAAAAAAGAAGTTCACTGCAGTTTTCATGAAAATAGAGCCAGCAGCTGCTATAAAAACTAAACAGCCAGATTCCATAGCAGACATTTTAAAACATAGTTGAAACATCAAGGGTAATAAAAATGGTATGGCACCAATACCAATGCGAAATAGCGAACCACCTATAATACATTTCCTAAAAACGTTGTTATTAAATAATTTAACACT
>Ga0181464_1001310_pt1 | contig 12417 bp, 11 predicted proteins | sample InSIn2gowninarea_FD_119074 | JGI IMG/M metagenome (GOLD analysis project Ga0181464, IMG submission 119074) | Clean room microbial communities from NASA Spacecraft Assembly Facility at Jet Propulsion Laboratory, Pasadena, California, USA -... ...
CATAAAGCACTTAGCTTCCTGCCATTGAATCACATTTTCGAAAAGATGGTAACTTATATCTACCTGTTTAAGGGTACTGCCATTTATTACGCACAGGGACTGGATACGATTGGAGAAAATTTGAAAGAAGTTAAACCTGACCTCTTCACAACCGTTCCCCGTCTGTTGGAGAAAGTATATGAGAAGATCATGTCGAAGGGAAATGAACTCACAGGTATTAAAAAGAAATTATTTTTCTGGGCGCATGACCTTGCAACGAAATACGAGATCAATACAAACCAGGGACTTGGTTATAAGATCCAGCTGGCAATTGCTAACAGGCTCATCTTTAGCAAATGGCGTGAAGCGCTAGGAAATAATCTCAGGTGTATCGTTTCGGGTGGCGCGGCATGCCAGGTACGCCTGATCAGGATATTCACTGCGGCGAAAATTCCAATTATGGAAGGCTATGGATTAACCGAAACTTCTCCGGTCATCAGCGTAAACCGTTATGAAGTGAAAGACAGGATGTTCGGTACGGTGGGTCCGCTCATTGATGGGGTTGAGGTGAAAATTGCTGAAGACGGCGAAATTCTCTGTAAGGCGGTGAGGTTTTGAACAGAGCCAAATAACCACTGGTTGTATGCTTCAAACAATCCCTCTTTCAGGAGTTGCCGGTGATATTCAAACAAACGGTAAGGATACTTCCCGGCATATTTTTCATCCCATTCCAATATGAAGCGGGTTCTTATCATCGTCAGCGATTCTGGGGTGATTCCATATCCTGCAAGTGAAGAGAGGTCGCTCATGTTGTTAAGAAAAGCGGTAGCGAACGCATTCAGGTTGCCCTGGTTCTTCATGATATCCTGGTCGGTGAAAAGCTTTTTGTATCCGTTGACCAGGATGTTTTTTATTTCAATGGTCCTCCTGGTGTAACTCTCCATGTTGACAAATATTTCACCGTAAAGAAGGCTCCATGTTTTATCCATGGTGAAATAATAGTAGCGCGATGCATGGTAATAGTTACCGGCATAGTTAGGATCTTCCTCGATTCCTTTTTCCCATTGTTTAATAGCGCTGTAATCCTGTTTCGCCCAAAGTAACTCACCGTATTCGCTGTAAAGCGCTCCACTTTGCGGATATTTTTTTATCGCTTTTTTGTAAAGCTTTTCCGCTTCTCCGGCGTCGCTTGCAGCTTTATAAATCATGCCCGCCACCTGGAAGGTTGGTACCTGGGTATCTTTCCGGTCAATGATAGGCTTTATTGTATTGAGTGCTTTATTATAATCACGTTGCAGGTAGTGAACAAACGCAAGTTCCCTCACCAGGTCCTCGTTGTCGCCGTCTTGCTGAATCGCGCGATTCAACACCAATACTGCATTTTGATAATCCCCCTGCCGCTCATAATTTTTCGCAGTTTCGAAAAGCGTTTTTGCATCATCCTGTGCAGCGGATGGAAGCGAGATGAGGATGGAAAAGATGATAACCAGGTATTTCATAAGGTTGTAAAGTTAAGTAAAATCGCCTGCTCATCCCGCCCTGGCTCCTTTAGTACTTCATTGCAGAAACAAGAATTGCGGAATCAGAAGATCTGCTTTTGCAGTGCATTGCCAAAGCTTTCCTGCATAGTTATCTCTTCGTTGCCGTAGAGTTGATAAGGATAAAAAAATTCATACGCTGACTTACCTTCTTTATGCTCTACAAAGACACCGATGGCATCTGTTGTGATTCCGGTTTGCGTATCGGTAGTTCTTACGTCGTAGAAGACGGTGCCAGCTTTGTAATTGTCTCGTCCTGCTTTCAAAGTGTCTTTCAGCTGAGTAACCATTTCACCTGATTCCAAAGGACTGTCTCCCTTATGTTCTCCTACAGATACTACATCCCCTTCGTTATTTATAGCGCCCGCAAAAGGGTGAAATTCTCCGAATTTTCTCAGCAGTTCTTCCGCGAAGGGAAAGAATATATTCATGAGTACTTCGAAATCCTTTACTTCCTGTTCTTCCATTTAATCAATTAAATAAGTGAGTAATCCGTCTCTTAATTTGGGTTCGAACCAGGTGCTTTTTGGTGGCATCACATTCCCCGAGTCGGCGATGTTGAACAACTGGTCGATGGTTACAGGATGCAAGCTGAATGCCACCTGCATTTCACCACTGTCAACTCTCTTTTCCAATTCGGACAGTCCACGAATGCCACCGACGAAGTCAATACGTTTATCCGTCCGCTGGTCTTTAATACCAAGAATTTTGTCGAGGAGATTGTTTTGAAGAATAGTCACGTCCAACACGCCGATCGGGTCTTCGGTAAAGCTTCCTTCTTTGGAAGTTAGCTTATACCAGTTACCGCCGAGGTACATTCCAAATTCATGCAGGTGTGTGGGCGATAATTGCGACGGCATTTTTTCTACGTCAAAATCATCGTATATCTTTTTTAGAAATTCCGTTTCATCAAGTCCATTGAGATCTTTAACTACACGGTTATAATCCATAATGTGTAACTGGTCCGACGGAAATAGAGTGGTAAGAAAGTAGTCTGCGTTTTTTGTCGCCTTTGCTCCTAACGCTTTCCTCACTTTAGCTGCACTTGCCGCGCGGTGATGACCGTCTGCTATATAAGTCAGCGGCACCAGCGAAGCGAAACCATCTGTGATCGATGAAATGATGGCATTGTCATTAACAATCCACACCGCATGTTGTATTCCATCTTCAGCGGTGAAATTATAAACTGGTTCGTGCTTTTTTTTCCAGTCGGAGATCAGCTCATCGATGGCTGTAACGGTTCTGTAGGTAAGAAAAACATTTCCTGTTTGTGCCTTCGTTGTTTGAATGTGGTTGATGCGGTCCTGCTCTTTTTCCGGTCGCGTGAACTCGTGCTTTTTGATGAGGTCGTTGTCATAATCATCTACGCTTGAGCCACAAACAATGCCTGTCTGACTTCTTGCATTCATCACCAGTTCATAGATGTAATAGCAGGGTTTATCTTCACGAAAGAGAATCCCTTTCTGTATGAAGGCGTCGAGGTTTTGTTTTGCTTTTTCGTAAACTGACTGGCTATGGGTATCTGTTCCAGCGGGCAGGTCTATTTCCGCTTTGGTGATATGAAGAAAGGAGACATCATTGCCCTCTGCTTCTGTTTTAGCTTCGTCACTATTTAAAACGTCATAAGGCCTCGAAGCAACCTGCGCCGCAATTTCCGGCTTAGGTCGAAGGGCAAGGAAGGGGGAGATTAGCATAACTTCTGATCGGTTTGATTTTGAGCTGAAATACTGTGATTATTTTCTTGTTCTGTTTTTATTCAGAAGTTTTGGATTAATGAGTCTGTAGAATTGCAGTTTTGCAGCACCAAAGTTTATCAATAATCCAACTTCAATGTTAAATGCCTGTATATAATTTATCCCCTGCGCAAGGTGAGTATTATCTAAGTTGGAAACTGCTTTAAGTTCTGCAGAAACCAGCTTTTCCACTAGAATGTCTACCCTTCTACTGCCAACTTTGTGATTTTTGAAATGAATAGCCATTACTTTTTCGGACTCAAATAATACATTCCTAATTCTCAACTCGATTTCCATCGATCGGTGATAAACAGATTCCATGAAACCACATCCAATTATATTATGCACTTCGAACGCCGCTGCCAGTATCTTACCTGTAATTTCGGAATGTTGATATTCCGGTTTGACAATAGTCATTGACATTTTTTAGATATCAATGTATTATTAAATCGCGTTTTTCGATAGGTAGAAATCACCTGAAATAAAGTTACTTAACCCCCGATTTCTTTGGGAAAAATCACAGCCCATCACTCCATCACTTACATCAGAAGTTCCGTGAGTGCTTTCACACTCTCAAGTGGTAGCGCATTATATAGACTTACCCTAAAGCCGCCTACGCTTCGGTGGCCTTTAATGCCGATCATGCCTTCTTTTTTACAGCGGTCGAGAAATTCTTTTTCGCGTGCGTCGTCGTCGATTACGAAAACGACGTTCATTTTACTTCTGTCTTCCTTTGCTACTGTTGGTCGGAAAACCGGATTGTTGTCAAGTGCTTCGTAAAGTAATCTTGCTTTTTCGTTGTTTATCTTTTCAATACCGGCAACACCACCCTGGGCTTTGAGCCAGCGTAGCGTGAGCAGGCAAACATACACCGCAAAAACAGGTGGCGTATTTAGCATGGATCCGTTCTCCACATGGTTTCTATAATCAATCATGGAAGGAAGCTTACGCTTAATCTTTGCCAGCAAAGATTTGTCGATCACCAGCATGTTTACACCTGCGGCGCCGATATTTTTCTGAGCGCCTGCGTATATAAGGTCGAAGCGGTTAAAATCCATAACGCGGCTTAGAACATCACTGCTCATATCTGCAATCAATGGCACCTTTACATCAGGGATGCTGTGCATCTGCGTTCCCTCAATCGTATTATTGGTAGTATAATGAAAGTAAGCCGCATCGCGGGATACATTGTATTGCTTCGGGATGTAAGTGTAATTTTTATCCTTCGAACTCGCCACTACATCTACATTGCCAAACAACTTTGCTTCCTTGATTGCTTTCGTGCCCCACACGCCGCAGTCGAGGTATGCTGCAGTTTCGCCGTCGTTCAGCAGGTTCATCGGCACCTGGAAAAATTGCGTGGATGCGCCGCCGTGAAGAAAAAGCACTTCTTTATTTTCATTCAGCTGCATTAGTTCTTTTACCAGTGCCACGGCTTCATCCATTACAGCCTGAAAAGTTGGAGTACGATGACCTATCTCAAGGATTGATAAGCCACTGCCATTGAAATCAGTTACTGCCCTTGCAGCTTCTTCAAATACCTGCTTTGGCAGAATACTCGGTCCTGCGTTGAAATTATGTATCATGGGGGGCAAAGATAAAACCTGGAAGGAAAGATTTCGCTGTTTCGGGTAATAATTAGGTTCGGCTTTTGGGCATGTAAGCCTATGAACTGCATTTTAGCCACGAAGTCACCAAGGCAGAAAGGGACACGAGGGTGCTTTCCGAATTGTCCGGTTCCTCTATTACTTTATGAAATTGACTATTCGTGATCGTCGTCGGAGTGGTTTTGCCATACTTTGTTAAGCGTATCAATGTCAGCAGATTCCGATTGCGACAGGGGTTTTTGAGAAAGGTTTCTCAAATCAGGTTGCCCTGCGTTCACCCAGGCGGTGTACCAGAACGAAGCGATGGCAAATACCGACTGGCGCATTCTTCTTTCTACCATACCTTTCATCTTTTTATCGTATGCGATGGTGAAGGAAGACGAGTACTGGCGCAACACCACGTCGTTTCTTGTTTCGAAAGCGTATTTCTGGTCTTCGGGGAATTGGGTGGTTAACAGCTTTTCGTAAGCGAGCACAGTATCTGCGGCTGCCGCACTTTCCAGAACTCTTTCCCAGGTAAAGTGCAAAGGATCTTTTATATACACGGCGGGCGCGATAAAGAAATCCCACTCTTTGTCAGCCAGTAATTCCGGGATCCTGCTCTCCCATAAACCATGTATTCCTTTTTGTCCGGAATACTGGCCGTTGTGGTTATGACTAGCGTGTAACGGCACATGTGCATCAGCGATATAATGGCCGAGTTCTGCCGAAACTTTCAAAATGGCGGCTGCACTTTTGTCGCGAAACGCTTGTGTGAGACGTTGCAGCATCACTTGTATCCACCATGGCACAATCCCTTTTGATTGCAGGCTGTCTTCGCCGAATTTCTCAACTGCCTGGTTCCATTTCCTCGGAAGTGCCTCGTAAGGATATTTACCGTACTGGTCAATATCTATGTAATGTCTTGCACCTTCCTGTGCCAGCAGGTAGCGGCGTTTGTCCGGGTCAACAGCGTGTTCTTTTATATAGTCAATGTTAGGTTTATAAAAGACCAGCATTTCCGGTGGCAACAGGAAAACCGCATAGTAGTTAATTTTCTGGTGACCGAAAAAGCCCCAGCAGAAACAGGGCTGGGAAATAAATACAGCTAACAATATCAGGACGAAAGCTTTCATGTCGTTCACACAGCAGTTGGTTTTTCCGGTTCATCTTCAATTTCTGCAATACCGCCTGATACGGTATATTTCAATGCATCACCTGCACTGATATGATCGATCGTCTTTATTCTTGTGCGCGGAACGATGTAGGTGATACCTGCAAAAGAATAGGATAGCGGTACGTACACTGTTACGAATCCGTCCATACCGAATTCACTCGCGTTGTCATCTGTGATGAATCCGATTTGCCATACGTCACTGCTTTGCACATTTACAAGTACTGCACGATTAAATTTTCGTTTGTTTCCGGCGAACGCTTCGAAGAAATCTTTTACCGAGCTGTAGATGTATTTTATTCCCGGCGTATGCTCGAGCCACCGGTTGAATAGACTGAATATTCTGCTGGTAATAAAGTTTGAGCTGAGGTATCCGATAACGATAAGTCCTGCAATGATGACCAGGAATCCGAGTCCATAATTCTGGTTGATGGTGTTTCCCGCAGCATCCGTTTGTTTGAAAATTGGAATCCAGCTGTCGACGGAAGTAACAAACCAGAAAAGTAGGTAAGCTGTTATACCTATAGGAGCGGTAACAAGTATTCCCTGTAAAAAATATTGGAATACTTTCTCCCACTTCCAGCCGCTGTAATCGAATCTGTTTTTCATATTATATAAGAATGGTAGTTAATTCTACTGCAAACTACTAACAATATCGGCGGAATAAATAGTGAAAAGACGTTTTTTGTGTGGGGCGGTGGTTGAAAATGTTTGATTCAATTTTTGATGTATTAGTGTGATTACGGATTTTGTATTGGTGTTGGTGAAATGCAAGACTAAAAAAGCAGTCGTGCCACGCCTATAGGGGTGGCACGCTTAAAATACTCATTCGGTTGCTTTTCGCAGCAGTTAAATCACCCGATTATTTTGTCTAATACAACATGTATGTATGAAGTAGAATTCGAATGGGGCTATCGGTTACAGGTTCAGCGCTTCGTTGAAGCACGAGGCGATGCAGCTTGCAACATAAAAAGAACAGCTCAGAAAAGATTGAGGTGGTGAATGATATCGGTGCTACAGCCTCTAGGCAAGCGGAAGAATACAGTCGTGCCACGCCTATAGGGGTGGCACGCTTAAAATACTAATTCGGTTGCTCTTCGAACCAGTTAAATCACCCGATTATTTTGTCTAATACAACATGTATGAAGTAGAATTCAAATGGGGCTATCGGTTACAGGTTCAGCGCTTCGTTGAAGCACGAGGCTATGCAGCTTGCAACATAAAAAGAACAGCTCAGAAAAGATTGAGGTGGTGAATGATATCGGTGCTACAGCCTCTAAGCAAGCGGAAGAATACAGTCGTGCCACGCCTATAGGGGTGGCACGCTTAAAATACTAATTCGCTTGCTTTTCGCACCAGTTAAATCACCCGATTATTTTGTCTAGTACAACATGTGGTTAAGTAAAATTGGAATGTGGTTGTCATTTATTCCGTACGCTGTAAAAGCGCAATAAAGCTCGCAACATAGAAAAGAATTGATTGAGGTTGTGAATGGTATTTGTAATACAGCACCCAAGAAAGACGGAAGAAAATATACCCGTGCCACGCCTATAGGGGTGGCACGCTTAAAATACTAATTCATTTGCTTTTCGTATCAGTTAAATCACCCGATTATTTTATCTAATACAACATGCCCTTAAACGGAAACGAAAATCGTCGTTATCACTTTCAAGTTCATACAAACCGCAACCATCCAACATCCCATCCAACATCCCATCCAACATCCACATCCCACATCCAACATCCAACATCCACATCCAGCATCCCACATCCACCCAGCAACCCTCCCTCAATTCATCCCACACTTTCCTCAATTCATACAAAAACTTGATGGAAACTTTGGTTACATCAAAAGTTTCCATAGTTTTGCCGCCCAAGCATATGGAAGTACAGGAAAGAATATTACAGAAGACTACTGATCTGTTCGTGCGTTATGGAATACGCTCGGTCACCATGGATGAAATCGCCATTCAACTGGGCATATCAAAAAAAACAATCTACCAGTTTTTTGCTGATAAAGATGAACTGGTGAACGCTGTCATCGAACAATACCTTGAGCATAACAGGAACTGTTGTAACAAGGATCGGTTAGCTGCAAAAAATGCGATACACGAAGTGTTTCTCGCTATGGAAATGGTGCAGGAAATGTTTGAAAACATGAACACTTCCATGCTCTATGACCTTGAAAAATATCATCCAACCGCGTATAAGAAGTTTGAGAAATACAAATACGAGTTTCTTTACCGGGTAATAAAAGAAAACCTGGAAAAGGGTATCCAGGAAGAGTTATACCGCGATGATCTTAACAAATCAATCATTACCGCGATCCGACTGGAAACGATGATGCTCCCATTTAACCAGGATGTGTTTCCAAAGAATAAGTTCACACTTCCGGAGGTACAGCAGCAATTGATGGAACACTATCTTTTCGGGGTGGCCTCAATAAAGGGACATAAACTGATCCTGAAATATAAAGAAGAACGAAACCAAGTTAAGCAATGAAAACACTAGCAAATTATTACCTCTTCATCGTAGCAGCATTAACCGTGCTGCAGTTAGAGGCAACGGCACAAAACAGGTATGAACTTACCGCAAGGGAAGCGGTCGACCTTGCTTTTAAAAATGTATACAACCTCAAAAATGCGCATATTGATTACCGTATCCAGGAGGCACAGAATAAAGAAATTACCGGCCATGCATTTCCACAGGTGAATGGCAGCATCGCGGTTAGCAGGTTCTTCAGCATTCCGGTAACCGCTATCCCGGATTTTATCAGCCCCAGCGTTTACAATGTTCTTGAACAGAACAATGTTGAAAATGGAAGCACCGGGGTACCGATTAAATCACCAGGAAATTTTGGAATTTTTCCGGCGCAGTTTGGTGTTCCATGGACAGCTTCCGCGGGCTTCACTTTTCAACAATTACTATTTCAGCCAGACGTATTCGTTGGCCTGCAGGCAAGACAAACAGCGCTCGATTTTGCAACCAATAACATTGCTGTTGCAGAAGACAGCGTGAAAGCAAACGTGTACAATGCATACTATGCGGTGCTCATTGCAAATAAGCAACAAACTTTTCTTGTAGATGCCATTCGCCGCCTTGAAAAATTATTGCACGACCAGGAAATTATGTATCAAAACGGCTTCCTGGAAAAAGTGGAACTGAGTCGTACACAGGTAAACCTCACGAATCTACGGACGAATGAAAACCGGCTACGAAATTTATCGATACTCGGCACCGCAGCATTGAAATTTAACCTGGGTATTTCGCAAAAAGATTCACTGGTTTTAAGAGATACGTTAAGTACCGCTGTTATTACCGAAGGAATACTTGATAACAGTTCCTTCAGATATGAAGACAGAAGCGAGATCAGGTTGTTGAATACAGCTGAGCAATTGCAGAAGCTCAATGTGAAGCGACAGCAACTGGCCTACATTCCAACCGTTGCAGCGTTTTGGAACTATAGCAGGAATGCACAACGACAGAAGTTTAATTTCTTCAGCACCAACGAAAAATGGTTTCCTACCTCTATTGTTGGCGTGAACATCGACGTGCCCATTTTTGATGGATTTCAAAAGAAATACCGTATCCGGCAGGCGAAGCTCAACCTTGAGAAAACAACGAACAGCATTTCAAATCTCAAAAATGCAATCGACCTGCAACAGGAAGCGGCGAGCATACAGTTGAGCAACGCGATAGCAAGCCTTCGGCTGCAGGAGAACAATGTGGAATTGGCGCAGCTCGTATTAAACACCTCCACAACAAAATTCGAGGAAGGCGTAGGATCGAACTTCGAGTTACTGCAAGCTGAAACAGATTTGCAGAATGCACAATCAAATTATTACCAGGCTTTGTATGACGCAACAATAGCAAGGACAGCGTACCTGAGAGCACTAGGAAAATTATAACACCAACATTCATTAAACGAAATCAGAGTATATGAAACAATTTGTAAAGTTAAGCATGGTCTTACTGCTGACATCTGCATACATCGGCTGCACGCCTACGCCGAAGGATGAGAAAGCGCAGGTGGAAGCGAAGAAGAAGGAGTTGGCCGACTTAAAGTCACAGTCAACAAAGCTGAATGCATCAATCAAAAAGCTGGAAGCAGATATCGCGAAACTTGACCCGTCAGCAGCGAAGGTGCAGCAAGCTAAGCTTGTTGCATTAACAGCTGTGAGCCCGGAAAACTTCACCCACTTCATCGACCTGCAGGGAAAGGTGGAAGCAGAAAATACTTTTAATGTCATGCCTCGTGGAATGCCCGGACAGGTACGCGGTGTATACGTTAAGGAAGGTGACCATGTAAGGAAGGGGCAGCTGCTGCTTAAACTTGATGATGCATTGATCCGCCAGAATATTCAAACGGCAAAGCTCGCTGTTGATAATGCAGAAAATGTTTACCAGCGATACAAAAATTTACGTGCACAGGATATTGGCACTGAAGTTCAACTCATCGCGTATAAGAACGCTGTTGACCAGGCAAGAGGGGCCATGGCCGGTTTGCAGGAACAACTCTCACTAACAAGCGTATACTCGCAGGTGAATGGAGTAGCGGAACAGGTAAACATAAAAGTTGGTGAAACCTTCACTGGTGCTCCGCCATATAATATTCAAATTGTAAATACCAGCAACCTTAAAGTTGTAACTGATATACCTGAGACTTACGTTTCAAGAGTAAAGAAGGGAACACCTGTTCGCATTACCATTCCTTCATTAAACCGTACGTATAATTCCACGGTGAGTTTGATCAGCCAGTCAATAGGTAATACAAGCCGGGGTTTCACTGTTGAATGCAAACTTCCCGCTGATGTGAACCTGAAAGCAAACCAGGTGGCAACCTTGCAAATCCAGGATTACTCAGCACCTAATGCTATTGCGATTCCGGTCAGTACCATCCAGACCGATGAGAATGGAAAGTTTGTGCTTGTTGCAAAAACACAAAACAATAAACGCGTTGCTATTAAAAAGGCAGTGGGCATTGGCGAATTGTATGGCGACCAGATCGAAATAAAAACAGGATTACAACCCGGCGATACGCTGATCACACAAGGGTTTCAGAATTTGTACGAAGGACAGATGATTACAACGGAAAAATAATTATCTGCCTCCTATGAAGCGTTACAGCATCACTGCTATCATTAGCTAAAATTGATTTATGAGTGCTTTAGAAAATTTCAAAGAAAAGTTCAAAGAATTCGGGCCGACCAGTTGGTCGATCAATAACAAGACGTCGATCTACCTGCTGATCATCTTTGTTTCCCTGATGGGTGTTTACCAGTTTGTGACTTTACCGAAAGAACAGTTCCCTGATATCGTTATTCCGACCGTTTATATTCAGACAATTTACGTTGGTAATTCGCCGAAAGACATCGAGAACCTTGTTACAAGGCCGATTGAAAAACAGATCAAGGGTATCACCGGCGTGAAAATAAATAAACTGAACAGTACCTCTGTCCAGGATTATTCAGCCATCACTGTTGAATTTAATACGGACGTTCAAATCGATGCTGCTGTTCAGAAAGTAAGAGATGCGGTGGATAAAGCAAAAAAGGACCTGCCTACAGATCTCACACAGGAGCCGAACGTGATGGAGGTAAGTCTTTCCGACATTCCTATTATGTATGTTAACCTCAGCGGCGACTACGACATGGTACGGTTAAAAACCTACGCCGATAATCTGCAGGACAGGCTCGAAGAGTTGCCGCAAATTACGCGCGTTGATATAGTTGGTGCACCGGAAAGAGAATTTCAGATCAACGTTGACAATTATAAAATGCAAAGCGCGAATATCACTTTCGATGATATCGCAATGGCCGTTGCAAGAGAAAATACAGACATCTCCGGAGGTCTTTTAGAAGTGGGTGAGATGAAAAGAAACCTGCAGTTGAAAGGACAGTTCAGGACTTCCATGGACATTGAACAAATCATAATCAGGAACACGGGTGGCGCTCCTATATACCTAAGAGACATCGCGGAAATAAAGGACACGGTAAAAGAAAGAGAAAGCTATGCACGCCTGAATGGAAAGAACGTGGTCACGCTTAATATTGTGAAGAGGGCAGGAGAAAACCTGATCGAAACTTCTGACCAGGTAAAGAAACTGGTAGAGGATGTAAAAGGAATTGACTACCCCGATAATCTTGAAGTAGTAGTTACCGGTGATATGAGCCGCAGTACGCGTACTTCTTTCAATGACCTGGTGAATTCCATCGTCATTGGTTTCGTGCTTGTGTTATTGGTCTTGATGTTCTTCATGGGAGTAACGAATGCATTCTTCGTCGCGCTCTCCGTACCGCTTAGTATGTTCGTAGCCTTCCTGTTTTTACCTGCCGCCGATTTCATCGTGGGCGGCCATGTAACCTTAAATTTCATAGTACTATTCGCCTTACTCTTCGGTTTAGGAA
>Ga0181464_1001038_pt2 | contig 12391 bp, 14 predicted proteins | sample InSIn2gowninarea_FD_119074 | JGI IMG/M metagenome (GOLD analysis project Ga0181464, IMG submission 119074) | Clean room microbial communities from NASA Spacecraft Assembly Facility at Jet Propulsion Laboratory, Pasadena, California, USA -... ...
ATTTTGAAAGAAGTTAGGCTTTTCCATTACTGAGAAACCGCTAAAATTGTGTGCGACTTCGCTGGGATAAAGTGTAAAACCTCGTTGCCAAACTACAGGATAAATTGTATTAAAACCTAAGTTTTTGAGACGCTGCAAAGCTATTTCGATGTTGGTACGAGAATGTAGTACATCGCTATCTACATTAGTTAGCCAAGTTGCGCGAACTTCCATAATTTCAATATTAGTATTTTTTTGAGAAAAGCAACCTATTTTGCCTACTGTATCAAGTTCTCGTTTGAGTTTGACAAAATAGCTATTTTTTACTTTAACGAATATCTAATATTAAGTGTTTGTCAAATATTTACAATAAACTTATATTCATTAGCTAACTTATTTAAGTTTTAGTTGAACATCTCAAAAAAAGTATTTTTATTTACTGTTGTTAATGACATTGTTAATTTACAGCTAGTTAAATGTATGCAAATATAGTTATTTTAAAAAACAAAAATGTTCTGTGAAGAACATTTTTCAATTATGGCTTGAGTTATGAAATAGCTATTTGCTCCCAAATCTCTAATTAGAGATGGCGCAAAAGTCTTGTTCACCCGATATTGGGGGCTAGGGGGCGAAGCCATACCAATTTTTTATATAGGGTAGACTTCTTACAACCCTTTTAGCTCGCCCAGGGTTAAAACCCAAGGCTAATATCTAAAGTCGGCTCAAGCCGACTGAAGAAAAAAATTTACACTTTTGTAAAAGATTTAGTGATTTAGGATTGCTATATAGAAAAGTTTAGGATAAAAAGTAAGAGCATTTGCAGTAATACTTGTAACCTTTTCTTTTGTTAAATTTTGACTTAAAACTAAGATAATCACGATCGGTAAAAGTTTAGACATTAAATAAAGGCGTAATAAGCCTGTATTCAAGTTAATTTCAGCACAAAAAACCGCGCGATCGCTCGGCTTTTTTTACTAAGGGTTGCTAAAAAACTAAACTTCTTTTGTATTCAAATGACGATAACGCCCTTGAATTATCATATAAATGCCGTAAGCAATTAAACCCAGCGCTACTATACCCAGAAGCCAAGGGCCTAATGGTTGTTGTTGCAATACTTGTAAAGCTTCGCCTAACCCTCTTACTTCGCTAGGATCGTACTGACGCGCTGCTTGAATTAGAAAAAAGCCAATAATACAAAATACTATACCCCGCGCTGCTAAACCAAATCTACCGATCGCAATTATCCAATTTTGTTGAGTATCGCTCACTTCACTCAAATCCATTTCTTTACGAAACTTGGCTTTGTAAGCTTTATAAAACTGATAAAAACCTAAACCAATTACGCCTGCACCGATTGTTCCTACTAACCACTGTCCAAAAGGTTGAGAAAGCAATTTTCCCGTCCAATCTTGGGTAGTATTACTATTACCTCCACTTCCCGAACCGATAACAATACTAATTGCACTTATTGCTAAACTTCCATAAACTAAACCATTAGCCGCGTAACCAATACGCTGTGCTAAACCTTTGAATTTTGTACCTTTATGTTCGGGATCTTTAATTGCTTGGATAAAACGCCAAAGTACATAACCAATTAAACCAATTGCTACTAAGCTTAGTAAAAATTTTCCAAAGGGTTGCGTTACAATCGCACTTAAAGCGCCTTTAGTATCGGTAGTTTGTCCGCCATTGCCAAAGGCTGCTTGGGCGGCTAATAGCCCAACTATGCCATAAACAACGCCCTTAGCTGCGTAGCCAAATCTAGCTAACCGCTCTATCCATAAAGAACGTTGCTGCATTAATTGTGGTGTCATGATTGAAAAAATACTTATATAAACGATATTTACCAAAAAATCATTAATTGCTACATCTACCTAAGTGTATAAATTATAACTTTGGTTGTTAATTTGAATTTAACAAACCCACCAGATAATAAAATATTCGCCAATTTTTAGGAGTATTAATTATGACCGCAATTACCGATTCTTGGCAGCACGAATACATCACAACAAACGGCGTAAAACTGCACTATGTAACCCAGGGAAACGGGGCTTTAATGTTAATGCTGCATGGGTTTCCTGAATTTTGGTATTCGTGGCGGCATCAAATTCCAGCATTTGCCGATAATTATCAAGTTGTGGCGCTCGATTTACGCGGTTACAACGATAGCGATAAGCCAAAAGCGCAATCGGCTTATGTAATGGACGAATTTATTAAAGATATTGAAGGCGTAATTACAGGTTTAGGTTATGATAAATGCGTTTTAGTAGGGCATGATTGGGGAGGTGCGATCGCTTGGCATTTTGCTTATTCTCGCCCCCAAATGGTAGAGAAGCTAATTGTCTTAAATATTCCTCATCCGGCGAAAATGGCGGAAGGTTTACGCACTCCTCAGCAATTACTCCGTAGTTGGTATATGTTTTTGTTTCAATTGCCAGAAATACCCGAAGCCTTAATTCAAGCTTCAGATTATCAACTGATTGAATCGGCGATTACGGCGGGAGCAATTAATAAAAATGCTTTCACTAAAACGGATATTGAAGCTTACAAAAATGCCGTTTCAAAGCGCGGTGCTTTAACAGCAATGTTGAATTATTACCGCAATATTCCTCAGCAAAGAATGTTAAGCACTGATTGGAGTATTTTGGAAGTGCCTACATTGATGATTTGGGGCGAAAGCGATGTAGCTTTAGGTAAAGAATTAACTAATAATACTGAGGCTTACGTCCGCAACTTGCAAATAAAATATATCCCTAATTGCAGTCATTGGGTACAGCAAGAGCAACCAGAGTTAGTTAATTTATACATCAGACAATTTCTCGCCACTGTTTAAATTTATGCAAGTAGGTTTTATTGGTACGGGGTTAATGGGGCTACCAATGGCTCAAAGGCTTGTAGAGGCTGAAATTAAGTTAATTGCTTATAACCGTACCCCAGAAAAGCTAGAACCGCTCCAAAAAGCAGGAGTGAAGATCGCCCAGCAACCCACCCAAGCGATTGTTGGTAGCGATTGTATTATTTTGATGCTTACTAATGCTTTAGCTATTCGCAGCCTGTTGTTATCAGCAGATGCCAAGCCGCATTTAGCCGGAAAGACAGTAATTCAAATGAGTACGATCGCCCCCACTGAAAGTATAGCGATCGCTAACGATATTATTGAAGCTGGGGGTGAATATCTAGAAGCGCCAGTTTTAGGCAGTATTCCCGAAGCCGAATCTGGAAAGCTGATAGTTATGGTGGGCGCTACAGAGGCGCAATTTGAGCGTTGGCAAAGTTTGTTACAAAACTTTGGTAGCGAACCATTATTAATTGGAGAAGTGGGAAGCGCCTCAGCAATTAAACTTGCATTAAATCAACTGATAGCCTCTTTGAGTACAGCTTTTGCTCTTAGTTTAGGGTTTGTCGAGCGTCAAGGCGCGAGTGTAGACATTTTTATGCAAATTCTTCGTCAAAGCGCTTTGTATGCGCCTACCTTTGACAAGAAATTGCAGCGAATGCGCGATCGCAATTATGCTAATCCTAATTTTCCTACTAAACACTTATTGAAAGATACGGAGTTATTTATCAACCAAGCGCAGGGGGAAGGAATGAATGTTAGCAGTATTGAAGGTGTGAAAAAAATCTTGGAAATAGCGATAACTAGCGGGTTTGCGGATGCTGACTACTCATCACTATTTAATGCAATCTTAGGACGTAAAGTTTAGCCTACGGAAGAAACAGAGATAGCAACATAGAATAAACCACCAACTAAAGCTGCGGCAACTATTCCCAAAAATACATAATTGCGCTTTTCTGTACCTGTAGGATCTTCTGCTTGATAAACTACTGGCTCTTTAGCGAAGTTATTTAGACGACCGCCTTCTTCTGTGGTGTATGGCATAGTTTCTATCCTTTTGCTAGTTAATTTACCAATCGTAACATATGGTTGTAAATAAACTTACAAATCTTAGAAATAAATCTTTATATGCCCTCCAGCCTTTGCAAAGACTGGAGAATTAATTATTAAGCTGTAATAGTGCCGCTTAGGGGGGAACTGGCGATCGCATAGTCTTTAATGGGGATGCGTCCAGCCAAGTGCGCCATGCGTCCCGCCTGGGCTGCGAGGTTCATTGCCTGCGCCATAATAGGGGCATTTTGAGCTAGAGCGATCGCGCTATTAATTAGTAAAGCGTCTGCGCCCATTTCCATCGCTTGGGCTGCTTCGCTGGGCGTACCAATTCCAGCATCTACCACTACAGGAATGCCGGAGTTTTCGATAATAATTGCAATATTTGCTGCATTTTTCATACCTTGCCCAGAACCAATAGGCGAAGCTAGGGGCATGACTGTTGCACAACCAACATTTTCTAACCGTTTAGCCAAAATTGGATCGGCATTAATATAAGGTAGTACCGCAAAGCCTTCTTTAACTAACTTTTCGGCAGCTTCTAAAGTGCCAATCGGATCGGGCAATAAATATTTAGGATCGGGGATTACTTCTAATTTGACAAAGTTGTTATCTTCTTGTCCTAATAACTTAGCCATTTCTCGCCCCAGGCGCGCTACGCGGATCGCTTCCTCCGCCGTCTGACAGCCTGCGGTATTAGGCAACATCCAAATTTTTGTCCAATCTAAAGCTTCGGCTAATCCCTCGTGTCCTGGGGCGTTAGTTTGTACTCTCCGCACGGCGACGGTGACAATTTGACAGCCGCTTTGAATAATACTTTGTTGCATTTCTGCGATGGTGCGGTATTTGCCCGTACCCGTCATTAAGCGCGATTGAAAGGTTTTACCCGCAATTGTTAAGGGGCGGTCTAAAAGTTGGTCTAAAGAGTGATTGAGTGTCTGCATTTTGAAATAAAGGGACAAAGGGGAATATCTTTAACTGTAAAACCGGGAGTAGTGGAAATGTTCTAAGAAGGAAGAAGTTTTGTTATTTATGATATCGGCAACTAGATTAGCGGTGGCGGGGGCTAAGAGAATGCCATTACGATAATGACCAGTAGCAAGAGTCAGATTAGCGTAAGGACTAGCGCCCAAAATTGGTAATTCATCGGGCGTTGCGGGACGAAAACCCCACCAAAATTCTTCGATAGGATAATTCTGCAACTGCGGATAAAGGCGAATAGCCCGTTGTAAAAGTAACTGCATACCTGCGGGAGTATTGTAGGGAGTAAAGCCCACATCTTCCATCGTTGCACCAATAATAATTCTCCCATCAGTGCGGGGAACTATGTATACATCTGAGCCAAATAAAACTTGTTTTAAAGGCAATTCCTTCTCAGTTACGCGCACTGATAGCATTTGCCCTTTTTTGGGATGTACAGGTATAGGTAATAATTCCTGCGACCAAGCGCCCGTTGCTAATACATAATGTTCAGCATCGATAACTTCGTTATTTGTGGTGCAAACTCCAGTAACTCGATTTTGCTGGTAGATAAAGTTTTTTACTGTAACTCCATCTTGAATAATTACACCTAATGCGATCGCACTGGCACGGAGGGCATTAGTTAAAGCCCGATTGTCTACCTGTCCATCTTCGGGATACCACCAACCGCCCATTACTTCGGGACTTAAATTAGGCTGATGCTTAAAAATTGCTTGTTTATCTAACCATTGGGCATTGTTGCGGCTAATTTGCTCGTAAACTGGGGCTAAAATGCCACACTCCCAATAGCCCGTACTTAAACCGCTAAGATGCTCAATTTTGCTCGTCCAATCTGGATATAGTTGCCGCGACAGCAAGCATAAATCCAACATTGCACCGGGGGAAATTTGCTCGGCTTCGGGCGCTAACATTCCGGCGGCGGCGTGACTTGCGCCGGAGTTAGAATCGCGGACAATTATAGTTACGGAGTGCGATCGCAATTTTAATTCAATCGCTGTCGCTAAACCAATTACCCCACCACCAATAACTAAAACATCCGTTGTCATGCCATCATCTGCTCCTTGTTTCCCCACCTCTAGCCTAGCGATTAATTTTGCGTCTAAATCGGTAAAATTTAAAACTCTTTAAATAGCGGAATTATCCACGCAGCTACAATACTTATCAGCACCAGCATTTCTAAAATAGTGAGTAAAGAAATAGATTTTAAGCTTAATTGCGTACTCCGTCGCCAAGACCACCAACGAGCAATATGAGTAGACCACAAAGCGGGGCTATCTTTAGCACGAAATCGCCAGTTTAGCATCGATAGCAGTAATGGCAACCCTCCGACTTTGGCATTTAAAAGCAGATGGAGAGCAATACAGCCAACTATAACTATCCATGATATTAGGTGGGCGTAGTACCAAGGGCGATCTAGTTCTCCATTAGGCAACCATTTCTCGTCCATCATTTTGCCACTAAAAACGGCAAAAGTCAGAGCCAGAATTATTAAAGTATTAAAAAATCGGTTTAAAGTGTACCACCAAAGAGGTTTACCCCATTGATGCAGCTTGGCTAAAGACTCAGATTGCAGTAACCGTCTTTGTCCCCGATGGAAAGCATAAACAACAAACAGGGGAAAAATGAGCAAGGTATATAATCCAAACGTCCCGTGCAAACCTTCAATTTCAGGGTAGTAAGGAAGGGGAAGTTTCCCCCAGCGTCCATCGAAAGTGTTGTAAGTCCAGAAAGCCGTCAAAATTGCCGCAACTAAAAATAAACCTGTTAACCCGTGCAAAATGCGGAGTAGAAGGGGTTGATAAGGCTGGGAAAACTTCATAGGTCAATCGAAGATTACAACACAAGTTACAGAAACATTAGACCTCTTGCGTAAATAGTTTTTGCCCCCCTACTCCCCAACTTTGGGGGGAACTGGAGTTTAAAGTCCTCCAAAGTTGGGGAGGTAAAAAGCGGTGTAGCTCCGCTTCCCGCTTTATTGCCGTGGATTTAGAGGGCGATTTTGGATTCAGGCAAGAGGCTTATTGATTAATATAATTATGAATTAATGCTTTACAAGATTGCTGAGGCAAAGTCTTAACTAACTCCTCCACCAACTAAACAATAGAACTATGAGCAAAAATCCAAAATTTTTTCTTCAGTCCGCTTCAGCCGACTTGAGCTATTAGCCTAGGGTTAAAACCCAAGGCGAACTAGGCGGACTTTTCAAGAGTTCCAATCTTCCCATCTCTCCTAAAACTAATAAACCTGCAAAAATCCAAAATTTTTTCTTCAGTCCGCTTCAGCCGACTTGAGCTATTAGCCTAAGGTTTTAACCCTAGGCGGGCTAAAGCTACTCTAAACTTTTGCCGTCCAAACAACCTTATCTCCCTGACCCCAAAAACCATCAAATTTTGTCACATTTACATCGCCTAAAACTTTAGTTTGACAAGCGAGGCGGAGATTTTTAGAAGGGGAATGAGGGGGAAGGCTGCGTCGAGTTTTATCTTGCCAAGTTATTTCAGAAACTTCGCCTTCTACCATCACAGCACAAGTACCGCAAGTGCCAAGTCCATGACAATTAATGACTGAGGCGTTGCCATTGTAGAGATTGATATCATTATTGAGTAGTACCTGACGGAGATTGTCGCCAGTATTACAAACTATTACTTTACCCTGAGCAAAAACTTGGGGCATATTATTCTATTTTCCTATTTGTGATATCCCTCTTAGTTTAGTTATTATTTATGACAAAACCGCTTTGGATTTACGACACCACCTTGAGAGACGGAACTCAACGAGAAGGCTTATCAGTATCCATAGAAGATAAACTCCGTATCGCCAGAGAGTTAGACAAGTTGGGAGTGCCGTTTATTGAGGGCGGATGGCCGGGGGCAAATCCTAAAGATGTACAATTTTTCTGGCAGCTTCAAGAAGAACCTTTAACCCAAGCTGAGATTGTTGCTTTTTGTTCTACTCGTCGCCCCCATATATCGGCAGCCGAAGATCCGATGCTGCAAGCAATTTTAGCCGCCGGAACTCGCTGGGTAACTATTTTCGGTAAATCTTGGGACTTGCACGTTATAGAGGGGTTAAAGACTAGCTTAGAAGAAAATTTAGAGATGATCCGCGATACGATCGCCTATTTACAATTATCTGGGCGTAAAGTAATCTACGATGCCGAACATTGGTTTGATGGCTACAAGCAAAACAAAGATTATGCCCTCAAAACCTTACAAACTGCCGTAACTGCGGGGGCCCAATGGGTGGCTTTATGCGATACCAATGGGGGAACATTACCCCACGAGATTAGCCAAATTGTCCGCGAAGTCAAGGAATTTTTGCCCCCTAATACTCAAATTGGTATCCATCCTCACAACGATGCCGATACTGCTGTTGCAAATGCGATCGCGGCGGTACTTGAAGGCGCAACAATGGTACAAGGGACAATTAATGGTTACGGCGAACGTTGCGGTAATGCTAACCTTTGCTCGGTAATTCCTAACTTGCAATTAAAACTAGGTTACAACTGTCTTCCCGACGAAAAACTCGCCCAACTTACTAATGCAAGTAGATTTGTTAGCGAAGTCGTTAACCTTGCACCCAACGAACACGCGGCATTTGTTGGACGTTCGGCTTTTGCCCACAAAGGCGGGATTCACGTCTCGGCGGTAGAAAAAAATCCTTTAACTTACGAACACATTGAACCCGAAAAAATTGGCAATAATCGCCGGATCGTTATTTCCGAACAAGCGGGACTAAGTAATGTTTTAGCAAAAGCGCGGACTTTTGGCATTGAATTAGATAAAAATAATCCCGCAGCTAGGCAAATATTGCGCCATCTCAAAGAATTAGAAAGCCAAGGCTACCAATTTGAAGCGGCGGAGGCAAGTTTTGAATTACTCATGCGCGAAGCTTTAGGCAAACGCCAGCATTTATTCACAATTAAAGGCTTTCAAGTCCACTGCGATTTAGCGCAAGATGTGGATAGTTGTAATAGCAGTGCTTTAGCTACGGTAAAGTTGGCAGTTAACGGTCAAGATATTTTAGAAGCCGCCGAAGGAAACGGGCCAGTTGCGGCGCTAGATGCGGCATTACGCAAAGCTTTGGTTAATTTTTATCCTCAAGTTGCCAACTTTGAACTAACCGATTACAAAGTCCGTATTTTGGATGAATATAGCGGTACGGCAGCTAATACGCGCGTACTTGTAGAATGGCGCAGCGACTTTCAACGCTGGACTACAGTAGGAGTATCAACTAATATTCTTAATGCTTCTTACCAAGCGGTGGTTGAGGGGTTGGAATACGGTTTATTATTGCCACCTGTGGCAGTAGTTGAGATGCACTGAAGCAAAAATTGAATTTAATAACATTTTTATGCAAAAAAATATCAGAACAATTTTTAAAGCAATTCTATCTATTAGCCTTGTAACAGGCGCAAATTCCGTGCAAGCACAAACTCCAGTTTCTTTAGTTCAAGCAAAGTGTGTAAGTAGCGGCCAAGGTAGCTTTCGCCAAGTTCCTTTAGATGTAGCCATTGCTAAAGCTATTTATACCAGCCCGTTTTACTTGGGTACGGGGACAAGATCGGCGGCGGTAACTTGTAAAATTAGAAACGATGACGATCGCCCATTATTTCAAACTTTACGTTTAGGCTTGGGAATGCGAGACAATAACCCCAATAGTCCCCCCGTTACCGTAAATTTTTACGTGGATGGCGACAAAACAGAAACTAAAACAATTTCTCCCGGAACTAAAGAACTAATAGCGTTAGATGTGAGTAAAGCAACTAATGTAACTTTAGAAGCCGTTTGTTCTAGCCAAGCGAAGTATTGCGATCGCGTTTACTTTTTTAACACTATTCTCGAACCTCTTGTAGCCACAAATCCACCCCCCAAAAAATAATTATTCATGCCGCCGAAATTTGCTGATAATACCGCATGGCAGCAGGCAGAAATACTTATGCAGCCTGCTTTTATTCGCATTCTCGATCGCATCCGCAAGCAACTTGATACAAGTAGTTGGAAAGAAACCTACGAAAACGTACTAATTTGGTCGCCGGAAACTACCGAAGAACAAAAGGCAGAAGTGGCAAGTTTAGTCAAGCAACTAGAATCAGCACCAGAAGAACAAGTAGAGGAAATCGAAGAAGCTTTAATGCGCCTACCCACACCAACGCCAGGTTATCAATTGTGCTTGCAGCAAGAAGGCTTAGAAACTGTCAAAATCGATCTGTGGGAACTCTGCTATCAAGTTTGTTTCCGTAACTATAGTTCCTTACTTGCCGAGTCGCCTAACTATGTCGTGACAGTTGACACTAGCTTAATTGACGAACGCGGCGATGTGGACTGGCAACTATTAGACGAAAAAGCTACCCAATTAATCGATCGCGTATTTGCCGAGTTGCCCACTACTTAAAAATAATCAAAAACCTATGATTCAACAGTTACACGACATCCAGGCAGCTTTGGGGGCAACGTTTGACTCTTATATCCCCGTCAGTTTTGGTAACGACTTGGAGGCACTAGAAGCGGCACAAAACGGCGTAGTAATTTGCAATCGCAGTCATTGGGGATTAATTAAAGTTACGGAGGGCGATCGCCTCCGTTTTTTACACAACCAAAGTACCAATAATTTTGAGCGTTTAAAACCGGGGGAAGGCTGCGATACAGTTTTTGTAACTTCGACAGCACGGACAATTGATTTAGCCACAGCTTATATTACCAACGATGCGGTATTACTAATAACTTCACCCAATCGCTATAAGTATTTGCTGGAATGGTTAGATCGCTATATCTTTTTTGCTGACAAAGTGGAATTAAGCGATATTACCGATAAAAACGCGATATTTAGCTTAATTGGCGCACAAAGTAATGCTTTAGTTACAAAACTAAGTTTAGAGGCAATTATTGGGCAACCTTTAGGCAATCACCAGTTAATCAACGAGATGCGGATAGCAGTAGGAAGCGGACTTGCAAATACTGGATACACTTTAATCGTTCCTGCCGAAAATGCTGCAAATGTATGGAAAAATCTTGTAGAAGCGGGTGCTGTACCAATGGGAGACGGGGTTTGGGAACAGTTAAGAATCAAACAAGGTCGTCCCGCTCCAGATAAAGAATTAACCGAAGATTACAACCCTTTAGAAGCAGGCTTATTACAGACAATCTCTTTTGATAAAGGCTGCTATATCGGACAAGAAACGATTGCGCGATTGAATACTTATAAAGGTGTAAAACAAAACTTGTGGGGTATTAAACTTAACGCCCCCGCCGAAATTGGCAGTGTAATTATGGTAGGAGAGGAAAAAGTCGGCAAACTTACAAGTATTGTAGAAAGCGATCGCGGTTTTTTTGGCTTAGGTTATATACGCACTAAAGCAGGTGGTGCGGGTTTGATAGTTCAAATAGGCGAAACTACAGGAGAAGTAATCGAAGTACCATTTTTAAGTCGGGCGCAATAATACTTGTAGAGGCGAACTAATGAGTGTAACTATTCCCATCCAAGCCATAGAACTTACTCCTGGAAGCCACATTAGTATTCATAACTTATCTTGGCAGGATTTTGAAACTATCTTGACCAATTTAGGGGAGAAGCGTAATACTCGCGTGGCTTACTACCAGGGAACTTTAGATATTATGTCTCCTTTGGCAATTCACGAAAGACCTCATCGCATTATTGCTTACATCGTTACAGCAATCCTGGATTCTCAAAGGCGCGATTGGGAGGACTTTGGCTCAACTACCTTGAAACGTCCGCCAATTGCGGGTGTTGAACCGGATACTTGTTTTTACATCCAAAATTTTAATCGCGTCAAAGGATGTACAAATATAAATTTGTCTATCTATCCACCGCCCGATTTAGCAATTGAGGCGGATGTTACATCAATTACTACCTTAAATGCTTACATAGCTATCGGTGTTCCCGAAGTATGGATTTATAAAGATGGGCAAATTACAATTAATGTTCTTAACGAGAATAGTTATATCCCGTCCTCTAGTAGCCTGGTTTTTCCCAATTTAGATATAACTCAACTTATTCCCCCACTGGTACTTAAAGCGATTAATGAGGGAACAAGTAAAATGCTGCGCGAGTTGAAAGCCGAATTAATGAGATCCGGTGACGCTTAAATACATTTATGTCTGAACAAGTTGAAAAGAAAGATTTAGAAACAGCAGCAATTGACAGTGATGAAAAGCAAACTAGCAAAAAGGGTAAATTAGTCGATCCGCGTAGCACTTCGCAAAGAGCAAAAGCTTGGGTTGTCAAGGCTTTAATAATTATTTTTGGGAGTACGATCGCCTGTTGTTTTGCCCTAGTTATAGTCGAAATTATATTTCAGCGCGGTAATGCAGACGATTGGAAAGATATAGTAACTTTGATATTAGTTGCAGAAACAGGGATTGTCGGGACTGTTATCGGCTTCTATTTTGGTGAAATCTCAAAATCTTAGCTTATGAAAGCATCTACAACAAAATCTAGTTCGGGGATGGGAATAGCGATCGCAACTCTATTTGCTATTTTGGCTACTTTGACTATAAATGTTTTGTCAAACTTTTTTCCCCTTAA
>Ga0181464_1001315_pt1 | contig 12391 bp, 11 predicted proteins | sample InSIn2gowninarea_FD_119074 | JGI IMG/M metagenome (GOLD analysis project Ga0181464, IMG submission 119074) | Clean room microbial communities from NASA Spacecraft Assembly Facility at Jet Propulsion Laboratory, Pasadena, California, USA -... ...
CATTTGGTGAAGTTCATAATGCACGCAGACAGAATAGAGATATAAATTATTCTGATTGCCTAGAAGAAATTAAAAAATGTATTAGATATACATATGAGTACTTTGACATTGGTGAATCAATTTGGTGGGAGTCATTTTTCAATAATCAAAGTGATATCATTTCAACGGAAAAAAGAAGAAGAAGATATACCTTTGAAAAATATATTTATTTGAGCACAAAATGTGTCAAATGAACACGAGGAAATAAAAATTGTTGAACAACAACAATATCAAGGTATTATTAATTCTTCATAGGCAAAGGAAAGAGAGATGTATATTGGTTCCAGAAGATCTCATGCACAACATGAAGCCATGGAATACATTTATAGGGGTTTAGTACGACATATTAAGGAGGGTTTCATGATCATAGTGCTAGCAGATGGATATCCCAATGGCTATCCATTCTTGGTTGCTAAGGTTATAAATGTCTTTACAGAAAATGAGGATGTTAAAGGTGTTGAAGTACATTGGTATGCCACAACTATAGACACAATGAATGGTGTGTATAATCCAGAGATGGTAGTTGATAAAAAATGTTGGAAACAGAAAAGCGAAGGGTAAAAATATAAATCGTCGGCACACAAATATCTTAAAATTGTAGTATGTTGACATACTTGTTTATGACTTCAATTTAACAAAGAGCGTAACTCTTCGCTTCAAGACAATAGAGATTTTAAAAAGGTTGTTACCATAAGGAATAGTGTTGAGATGGGAGTCTACTAATGCCAGTCGTAGATCTAGAACAATTTTGAATCCTGAAATGGTGGGCATGCATGTCGACTCAAATTGGGTACTAGTTGATGAAAGAGAAGAATATGGAACATCTTCATCAACATCCAGTCATTCATCTGAAGATGTGAATTTTGATGGTGTGCAAGAAAATATGAGTTATTTTGAATAATTTTCTAAGACAATTAATATAACTGATGATTGCATCGTATCTTGAAATAAAAATTTTGATTTCCATATGGTGTTAAATAAGAGGTTATGAGTCATTTTTATGTTGTTGGATTATATGTCTTAATTATGATAATTTTTATTGTTTAGAATATCTACAATGCAACATTAAATTAGTGATATAATGTATGTTTCATTCAATATACAAATAATGACATTTTGATTAATTTAGTCATGTAATTTGTTCATAATGTCATGGTTTTTTAATTTTATGGCTGAAAAAAATCCAAATTTTTTTTATATCTAGAATGTTATGGTTGGAAACATGTTGAATTTTACTTAGGAAAGAAAAATGTTATTCTACCAAAAACATTAATGTGTTTTTTCCTCATCAGCAATTGATTTTTTGCACATAAAAATTCGGTTTTACTAGCATATTTTAAAAATGTTGAAAATTGACCTTAAAAAAAATCATCATTCCAGTATCAAGACTTTTTCATTTTCAAGGTGTTTTTTGCACAAAAAATTTTGTTTTCACTGCCATTTTTAAAACATGTCCAAAATTTACCCTAAAAAAAAACCATAGTTTCAGTATACATACTTTTCATTTCTAACACTATTTATGATATTTTTTTTAGGGTTTTTCGGCTAGAGTTCCCTTTTCAAAATTTACATTGTTATAATCTATTCTTGAGTTAATAATAACCATCTCGTAATACAACCATGAGTTAATAGTTTATTCATCAAATACCTTATATTTCTATGATCAATGTGCATGAAAGTGGGATACCCTATAATGTAATGCCGAAACTTATTAATAGCATAAACAACAACCAAAATCACTTTTTAGTTACTGTATAGTTCAGTCCAGTAGGAGTCAGATTCTTACTAATGTAATACATGGCATACCATTTATTGTCCTCCTGTTGTCCCAAGACTTCCCCTACTATTGTATTGAAAGCATCTGTAGAGATATGAAATGGAAGCTTCCATCTAGGACCACATAATATTAGATCTTTGGAAACTAGTTCTTTGATTTTCACAAAGGTTGTTTCACATTAATCTACCCACAAAAACTCTACATCCTTAGGTAACAATTGAAAAAGTGGAAATTCTATCATAGAAAAGTTTTCTATAAAGTGTCTATAATAGCCAACATAGTCGATGAAACCACACACCTGTGTTGGTGTCTTAGGTGTAGAAAAGTTTAATATTACCTCTACCTTGGCAAGCTCAGCCCGAATTCCTGCAACTAAAGGAAGGTGTCCTAACACTATTCCTTCTTTCAGAATCATATGGCATTTCATTGTACTAAGACAAACATTTGTTTGCATACATATTTTAAGTAATTTCTCTACTTTTTCCAGACCTTCGTTAAAGTAATCCCCATATGGGGTCAATTCTTCCACACATATTTGAACACTCTCATTGACTAGATCAGAAAAAAAAAAATGTAAAAGAAACCTGGTATTGCCCGTTGAGAGGTAGTGGGTACATTACAGGGATTGAATGGTAGGAATCGATATGCAAAGGTCCCCCAAAGGGCATGTGAAGGTAAGTTTATCTTGATCTGCAAGAGCTATTTGGCTTTGATTGTATCCACTAAATCCATCTAGAAAGGAGAAGAACTTCTTTCTGGCTAATGTGGCAAGGAGCTGGTCAATAAAGGGTAAGGGAAGATGATATTTTTGAGTTTATTTATTTAATTACCAATAATCAACACAAATTCACAACTTTTCATTCTTCTTTGAAATAATGACTAGTGTGGATACCCATTGAATGTCCGAGATTGGGTAAATAAATTCCATATCTAATAGTTTCTGTAATTCATCATTGAGAATATTCTTTAAAGCAGGATTCATTCTTCTTTGTGGTTGCCTAATAGCTTCACATTATTGTTTAATGTATATGTGATGAGTACATAAGTTAGTAGGGTTTCCTTTTATATCTGTATATTCATAAGCAAAGGATTCGTTTTATTACTGAAGAACATTTAGTAATTGTTTAGACAGGTTAGGTGAAAGGTAAGAATTAACGTTCAACGTCGTCACTGGTTCAATCTCCATAGGAACTCTATTGTGAGGTACAATAACAAGAACATTTTCAACTTCATTCTATGGCTCAATGGCTTCCTTAACATTGCAGCTCATAACAGATTCTAATAACTAGCAGGTTGAATTAGAAACGGAGGTGGGGCTATTGATAAAGGTACTAATGGAATCATCTTTTGTTTCATTCTTAAAATAGAGGGCCTCACCAATAGTAAGAACTGGTCTAATTTTTTGGTTTTCAGGTTTAGGCCCTTTCAAAGGTAGAGTTTTTTGTATCAAAGTAAATCTATATTTATTTAGTCAACTCGGTTCTACACAAGGATAAAGGATAAGATTCATTGTAACTTCCCCATTGGATATTACCATATTTCCTAACTGAAACCTAAAGTAAGTGTTTATGGTTGCAAGACATGGTATTCCTAAAATCAAAGGATGCCCACCATTGGGGACTGAGTATGTAATAAAAAATATTAACAGGCTACTTCCATGAGTCTAATGAAATGGTTATATCATTCAACTTCCCTACCAGTCTTATAGTATACCGATCTGTCAATTCTACGACGATGGGAGTTGGTTTAAGGTTTCATAAGCCCAAGCTAATCACAGTTGTAGAAGTTATGGAATTAATGTCTGCCCCCAAGTCTACCAACACATGAGGGATACCAACAGCATTAATTTTTATTGTAATAATTGGGTTCCCTGTGTCACCGTACTTAAAAAGTGTGGGCTTTCCCAACATTATGTCTAATAATTTTCCCATAATGTGAACAGTGGGTGGATCCTTTCATTTTCTTCCAGGTTTCTTATAGTAATATTCTTCGATCGTTTTGGCATAAATTTGTATGTCCCTCATAGCCTGAAGTAAGGATTTTGAAAAACAAATTTTGCAATTCCCCTAAAAAGTCAAATTCAGTACGAGGAATCTATTTTCTCAGGGATAGTCTTTCATGATAAGGTGGACTAGTCTGACATCCTCTAGTAACAATTGTCTGCGAAGGGGGTTGTTTTTCCATAAGACTTTCCATTGACTCATCCCTAGTTGTTTTAGAAAAATCCCTAGGTTCTGGTTCTGAGATTTTATCATTAGTACATTCAAAAATTATTGGTGAAGTCTAAGTATTTACCACCTGACCGAACCAGAGATTTAATTCACTACATTCCATGGTGGAAATACTGTATGCAGGAAGGTTGAGTGTCTCAACATGTTGAGCCACCCTATTTTTTTGATTTGGGTTGGATTGAACAAGAAGTTGAGCATGAAGAGGAGGATTACCAGTGGAGGCATTAGAGGGAAGCTATAGTTTTTGTTGTGGAATAGGCTGGGAGAACTTTCCTCATGGAGGAGGAGGTCCATGCCAATTATCAGACCATGAAGGAGTTGGACCAAACTGAGGGGACCATGGTTTCCAGGGAATTGAATATTGATACGACTGCGGCCATGAAGGTGAAAAAGGTACAGACTGAGGCCCAAAATTCAAATTATTAAAATAATGACAGGAGTATTGAGGCCTACCTTGAGTCATGTTATGTGGCCATGGTTTCCATGGTTTCCTTGATCCCTTGAAGTACAATTGATCTACCTCTTCATTTTCTCCCTAAAAAATTCCTTTAGTCCAGGAAGAGAAGGACAGGTACTAGTGGAATGAATTTATTCACATATTGCATAGGTCTCAATAGTATTCGCTGGACATTCCTTCAGTGGGTGCTTCGTCCTGCATTGAGGGAAAAAATGGACATAGCCTTCTCGATTTCCATCTACTTCTGTTTCACTTATAAAACATCCAATTATGAGGATAGTGTGCTCAAGATATCAATCCTCAAGTTGTCCAACAAGTTTCCCATTTCTTCTTTTGTAACTACACCAGTAGATGTCTTAAGGGTTCAGATCCCCTGTCTATGCCTTGCAACTTTGCCTGAACACTTGATGCATAATTCACATATGGTGTCGAATTATTGCTTTGATATATCTCCCTTTCCTACTACATTAAAAATTTCAAAAGATTCCTGCCTTAGTGCCTGGAGAAAAATTATCTTCAGGATGTCCTCATCCAGATCACTATTTCTTGATCTTTGCAAACTATATTTGAAATGTTCCACAAAGTCCTCAATGTTCTCATCCTATTTCTGTGTAATCTTAAATATTTATTCCTTAACATATCAGGATTTGCAGTAGTCTTGATACTTTTTGAAGAAAATCATATTCATATCATCCGATGTAGTAATATATTCCCTGCCCCCCTAAACCCATGAACCACCTAAAAGTTGTTCACTTCAAAGTGGCAGAGAATATCTTCAAGTTTTGGGCATCAAAAATATAGTCATACCCTCGACAGACAACATCAAATTCAAACAGGAATGTATCCAGATCTTCAGAAGAAAGACCATGAATGTTAGGTAATCTTGTCAAAGTAATAGATTTCATAGGTGCATCACCCCTAATACCTACAATGGGAAGTAAATAAAAGAAGTTACAGGATCCATGAATATCTTCCAATATTTACTTGGAATGTCAATAGGTTCTATTTGTTTTATAATCAACAGTTAAGTTTGTTTAACAACACTTCCTCAATCAAATGGAGTAGTGAATTTTCTCAAGTTTTATTCTTGTTCTGAACTCACAATGTTCATTTCTCCCGATCATTTGCTTGCTACTTCTTCTTCCCTAAATTGTGCTTCTATTATTGGGGGAGGTTCTGGCTGTGAAATTGATTTCCCTCTAGATCTCGTATGAGATCTCACCCTAACAGTATCTCGTGACTATTCTCCTAACTCATTGTTTGAAATGATTTCTTGGATATAGGTAATTCTGCCTAGATCTTCCCTTCCTATTTTTCAGGGTCTTCCGTTGCCCCTTATATTTTTATCTCTATTCATGCAATCAGAAAATAAAAGGAAAATATTCGAGAAAATTGAAATCTTGGGACTTGTAGCAAGGTGAAAGCTTCCCTCCCGAGGATGAGATAGTGCCCCCTAAAAGAAGTAAAAAAAAGGAAAACAAACCAACCACAAAATCTAAGCTCAGGACCTAAAATAAGGTGAAAAAAAATTCCCTTCCTGGGACAAGGGCGCAGTTCCTATGAAATAAACAAAACAATCTAATGCTCAATATGTAGAGAAAGGTGGAAAACTCCCCTCCCCTGGATGGGAGAGTGGTCCCATGGTCAATATTATTCTTACTTTTGTGCCTTCGATAGCCTAGCTAACAATGATGTCAAAATGTGGGTGTTCAGATATGAATTATAGAATTCACCCAATTCCACATTAATTGTCAAGCTAGAGATCAACTGGTTATTTCAAGCCTATCATGCAACGTATTTCCCTACCTAGCATTGGACATTCAATCATAGCATAACAATGTGTGACACAAGTAATAATTTTAACAACAATCAGAGTAAGAACAACTTAATTCTCGTAGAAACACACTAAAATCATTGCACAAAAAGTAAACAACACAATAGAAATAAACCTATGCACACAACTAATCCAACAAGGCGTGGTCAGGAGAATGGGCCCAACTCACTAATCATGGTTGTGGCAAGATCAAGGACTCTAAAATTCTCAAAAGATCATAAATTTTATAAATCAAAATAACATTACAAAGGTCTCCTATGACAAATCATAATTATTTTGTATCTCTTAGAGGTGGCTTTCCTAGCCCTGTAATACTACTTATACATTCCATTTTACAATGGAAAATTCCTAAGATTCTGGCATTTATCTGCCTACAAATGCATATAAATTCTTAAGATATAGAAGAATATAAATATAGAACTTATGTTGCTCTATAAGTTGAACCACCATTGCAGCTGATATCCAAAGATAGTGCTACAAGCTCAATAGTCATCATAAGTTGAATCATGGTCTTGATCATCATTCCTTCAAATCTGCAAGGAAACTTAAGTTAGCATGTTAGTTTAGGCAATAATCCCCTATGATTATGATTCATCAGTTAAAAATTCATAAAGACATGACAATAGGTATACCTTTGTTGTTTAGAATACAAATCGACCAACAAGGACATGAAATGAGTATAGGAAAGGGATAAAACAGTGGGTAAAAAGTGGGAAAATTTAACAACCAACAAACCCTGTAAACCCTAAAGACATGAAAGGGGTCTATTGAATCCCTTCTTCCTATTGGATTCCCTACATTGGGTAAAATTATCGTTCAATTAGGCAAAGAATTTGAGAACATTCAACAAATATTAAGCACAATCATTCTTTCTCCTCATATTGTTGGAAATAATACTGGGGGGGGTGAATCAGTATTAGCAAGTCAATAATATTTTAGTTCCATAATCATATTCATATACGCTACTTCATTTAATGAAACTTACGTGTATATGCAACTGTATTTAACGCAACTAGCGTATACACTACAAACTTATAACTTAGTTAATTCATCATATGTTGATCTTTAATCTATGCATCAGAACAATATAAATAATAACCAGGTGCAGTAAAAATAGAACAGATAATCACACACATGAACACAAGATATAAGGTGGAAACCCAATGTGGGTGAAAACCACCAGCTGCAATCGTCTCTATCTCCTTTTAATAAGAAACTTCTTTTTACAATTTTTGTTTTGGTGCAGTCTTATACCAGTACACAGGATTACACCTGTAGTAGGCTACAACCTTCTCTCATTCTTCAGCTTCTCCTAGAATGGAGCTACAACTCCCTAGCTCTTGTACTAGTTGATGTGTTTACTAGTACGTAGGTGTTGGCCAACAGAAGGCTACATCCTTCTCTTTTCTTCCAAGGACCACGTTTCATAAATTTTCAGACTGGATCCATCAATAACCTCAATCAAACATCAAATATATCTGCATCAACCAATCTCCTTTGCACCAACCAAAACTAAATCGATCAATCACTTCTCTGAATGTTGTAACTAGAATACAGTAATAGTAACCAAAACCCAATCCGAAACCTAGAACACTTCAACAACAAACAGAAGTAGCTAAAGCATATTTTATGAGGTATACACTACTTCAATGTGTCCAACCTGTATACATATGCTATTTTCTCAAGGTGAAACAGATCTGCAAATCAAATTTAAGATATATACATTGTCTTGATATGCAGAACTAGCGTGTATACACACCTTTGCTAAAGTGAACCTGCGTACAGATCTGTAAATGATGATTTAAACTTTATAACAATTCCAGACATCAGTTATACCTAGATCATCATATTTACATATTACAACATTCACCAGTTATTCAGATAAAATATCAAAACCACAGAAATATACTTCTCTTCAAGCCTTAAGATCTTGACCCATGATTAGATCTTATCCTTCATGAAGCACTAAGGTTCATCCTTGATTCAGATCCAGCTATGCACCATAACCCAATAACATGTATTATGGATCTTGTTCTTCATTAGATATTCAATACTTGAGTACCTTTGCCTAATAAGCTTCTCCTCCTTTTATAGTCTTAGGCCTTACTCAATAGCATGGACCAAAACCACTTAGAACCAATACCTTTGACCAAATACCTGGGGTCAATATTTTCGACAAGATAGCTTAGACCAATACCATGGATCACAATACCATGGACCAAATACCACGAACCAAAACTATGTTTTCCAACATGTACACACCTTTCCTTCCGTGAAAGTGTGTGTGTACGCTATGTGTGCCTTTTGGTTTACGAACACGCATGTACACATAGCTTGGTCAATGGGGAAACTCCATATACCTCTCTTTCTTCATTCTGTGATTTTGAATTGTGATTTGTCATCTGAGTAAGTTTCCATCAAGGAAATCACTTGTGTCATAGTGCCAAATCTATGTCATAATGCCAACAATCCCCCCTTTGGACTTTATGGCAACCCAAAGTCACTCTCCTACTTTGTCATCAAGGGCAAAGGGTTATTCTCCCCCTGAGTACATGCTGAATTTTTTGATATGCTAAAGTGTGCTAATTGAGTTCCATGTTCGAGTCCATGTTCCCACTAAGTATAAGAATGGTCTGCAAAAAGATTTTCTAAAAGAAGTACATGACTCTATACAAAGATCATAAATGACCTTCCTATCACCAATGTTTCATACATACATCCATCTCCCAACCAAGTGGTGATATACCAAGTTTGACACATCCACCAAACCAAGTGGGGATATGCCAAGTTTGACTCATCCACCCAACCAAGTGGGGATATACCAATTGTTTATACATGTCAAAACAAGAACATTACATCATCCATCACATGCATAGTGGGGAAACAACATAGGTTGTTTCATGACCTTGACATTACAATATATACATGACATAGAGACCAAATATCTGAAACAAGACCATGATAGTGGGGATATACCAATTGTTTATACATGTCAAAACAAGAACGTTACATCATCCATCACATGCATAGTGGGGAAACAACATAGGTTGTTTCATGACCTTGACATTACAATATATACATGACATAGAGACCAAATATCTGAAACAAGACCATGATAGTCATCAGTAACTATCATCAGCAGCATCTGTCAGTCACCATCCAGACCAGCAACCATGATCTCCCCCTGAACCTATTCCACCTGAATAAAAGACAACTATGAAATTGAACTAAGATCTTATAAGATAATGCCAACAATGCATTATTAGAAGTATATATCCCCTCTGAACCTATGCCAAATGATCACTATCAGATTCATATCAGAGTCCTCTCATCTTGAGTCTGGCCCACTATTTTTCTTCAGACCAACATATATGTGACTCTATCCATAGCAACTGGCTTATGTACATGGACACGCTTCATGAAACTCGCGTATAACCACTTTTCTCTGAACAAATAATTTTTAACAGCAAGATGATGCCTCAAATACTCCCAGCATCTATCTGAGATATTCAAATGTCTCTCTAGGTAGTGGTTTGGTGAATATATCAGCAATTTGTTCTTTTGAGGGAACACACCCCAATTTGACGTTTTGTTCAAGCACTTGTTCACGTAGAAAATGATATTTGATGGGTATGTGCTTGGTCTTGGAATGCATGACTAGATTCTTTGAAATATTGATGGCACTTGTATTATCACATAGAATGGAGATGGGTGGAGTACATGTGATATGAATGTCTTGCAGTGTTTTCATCATCCAAAGGAGTTATGTGCAGCAAGATGAAGTAGCCACATATTCTACTTTAGCTGTAGATAATGCAATTGATCTTTGTTTCTTGCTGAACCAAGACACTAATCTAGAACCCATATAGAATGCACCACCACTAGTTCTTTTTTTGTCAACAATGATTCTTTCCCAATTTGCATCTGTATATGCATGAAGTGTAAGATCTGTATCTCTAGGATACCGGAAACCAAAATTCTATATTCCTTGAAGATATTTGAAAATCCTTTTGATTGCCTGAAGGTGTGATTCCTTTGGATTGGCTTGGAATCTTCCAACTATTCCAACTGCATGCACGATGTCTGGTCGGGTACCTGTTAGATAAAGCAGACTACCAATCATGGATCTGTAGGTTGGTTCATGTACTGTTGTTGATTCATCATTTGAGCTGAGACTACATCCTATTACCATAGGGGTACATATTGGTTTAGAATCTTCCATCCTATATTTTTACAAGATATGCTTGAGATACTTGGTTTGTGACAGAAAAATACCATCTTTATTTTGTTGAACTTGTAAACCAAGAAAATACATGAGTTCACCAAGTAGGGACATTTCAAATTCTTGCTACATTACCCCAAAGCAAAGTTCTAACTCATGGCTTCTTCATTGCTACAAAAAATGATATCATCAACATACACAACAAGTATTAGCAATTTATTATTGTCAATCTTTGTATATAGATTGCTATTAGTTTTTCCTTTTCAAAAGTCTTGTTGATGGAAGTATTTGTCAAGATGGTAATACCAGGCCCTTGGAGCTTGTTTTAGACAATAGCGAGTCTTTTTGAGTTATCATACAAGTTTTGGATCATTTCCAAGGATGAATCCATCTGGTTTCTCAATATATACTTCTTCTTCTAAGTCACCATTAAGAAAGGTAGATTTTACATCCATTTGGTATACTTATAATTTCTGAAAACTAGAAAGAGCAAGGAACATTCTTATGGCTTCAAGTCTAGCAATAGGTGCAAAAGTTTCTTCAAAATCTATACCTTCTTGTTGAGCATATCCTTTATAGACAAGTCTGGCCTTGTTTCTAATAACTTCACCATTTTCATTTAGCTTGTTTTTGAAAATCCATTTCGTTCCTATGATATTCTTATCATGAGGTCTAGGAACTAATTCCCTTGTATTATTCTTTTCAATTTGCTCAAGTCCTTCATTCATGGCCTTGACCCAACATTTATCTTTGCATGCTTAATTTACATTTTGAGGTTTGATGGAGGAAATCAATGCTAGATAACTTGAAGCTCCATAATAGTTATTTTTGTCTACACACCTACCTCTTCCTGTCCCAAAATTCGAGTCTCTGGATCATTTTTCTAAGCATACCTGGATGGAGTCTTTTGTTCTTGCGTTATCTATTCTTTTGGTGCTTCATTGGTTTCTTATTTAGAATTAGTTTGATTTGATGTGGAAGGATAATCCTCATCTTCTCCACAATATTTTGTTTTTACCTGCTTTGGAATTGCGTGTTTCATCAACCAGAACATCAATACTTTCAATAATTTTCCCAAGTCTTTTATTATAACACTTGTATCCTTTACTTCAGGAAGAGTAACCAAGGAGAATGCCTTCATTTGTTGTGGGTTCAAACTTGCCATGTTTTTCATCAGTCCTTTTGATGTAACATTTTCTTCCAAAAAATTTGAAGTATTTTACAGTAGGAGTCTTACCATACCAAAGTTCATGTGGAGTTTGAGTGATGTTTACCCAAACATTTGCTTCGTCGAGAATAGTGACGGTGGTGAATGCAGCTTCGCCCCAGAAGGTTGCAGGAGTTTCAGACTCATATAGCATAGCACGAGCCATTTGTTGAATAGTTATGTTCATCCTCCCTACCACTCCATTTTGCTGAGGAGTTCTTGGAGCGGAGAATTGACTTTTTATTCCATGTTCTTCACAAAAGTCAAAAAATTCATCTGACTTAAATCCCCCTCCTAAATCAGATCTGAGGTATTTGATTTCGTGATCTGATTCATTCTCAACCAAGGCTTTGAAGGCTTTGAACTTTTGTTGGGTCCCTATAATACTAGTGATTACCCCATTACTATTGTAGTTATACCCCTTATTTATATTGTTGTGCCCCTATTACCCCCATGTTGTTATTTCTGTGCCCCATAGAATCCCCCTATTTTTATTTCTGTGGCTTTATATTATTATTGTTAGGTCGGCTGGGTTATATTATGACTCCTTAGACTCCTATATATAGAAAGGAGGTTTTGTCATTTGAATCATCCAAGAATTGTTCATTTATGTAATGTAAAGGA
>Ga0181464_1001317_pt1 | contig 12381 bp, 14 predicted proteins | sample InSIn2gowninarea_FD_119074 | JGI IMG/M metagenome (GOLD analysis project Ga0181464, IMG submission 119074) | Clean room microbial communities from NASA Spacecraft Assembly Facility at Jet Propulsion Laboratory, Pasadena, California, USA -... ...
GGTAAAAATTCCCAACAACACGCTAAAACATTACAACAATATGCAAAATCTGCTCAAAAGCAAAATGTAGATTCGACAGTACATTACACCAAAGCTGGGAAAGAACACGTACAAGCTACCTGGCAACATATAAAAGCTGTAAACGAGTATTTGAAGATAGTTCAACTACAGCTAGATAAGTCTAAAGAAACTCGCAATAAATTTTTAGAGCAAGCTGATAAAATAACTTACCATAACTAGAAAAATTCGCTTTACTATGCTAACGATTAAATACCCGATCCATCAAAAAACTCTTGAATTGCCTTGTCTCTAATTTGACAGCTAGAAACAATAGCAGCAGAGACATCTTTTGCTTCTAAAATTGCCTCATGAGAAGACAATTGTTGATGATGCAGGCTATCTACCTGTTGTTCTAATGCTTCAATGCGATCAAGTAGAGCGCGAATAACTTCAGCTTCCGAGTCAGGCAAACTACCGTGTTCTAACGGATCTACTCGCACGCCTGCACGATAAATAATTCTGCCAGGTACGCCGACTACCGTGCAGTTGGAAGGTACATTTCGCAGTACAACCGAACCCGCACCGATTCTAACGTTGTTGCCAACTTCAATATTGCCTAATACTTTAGAGCCAGCACCAACCACGACATTATCGCCTAAAGTTGGGTGACGTTTACCGCTTTCTTTGCCCGTCCCGCCAAGGGTGACACCTTGATAAATGAGCGCGTAGTCTCCCACAATCGCAGTCTCACCAATCACAACGCCCATACCGTGATCGATAAAGAACCCTTTGCCAATGACTGCACCGGGGTGAATTTCAATGCCTGTTACAAACCGAGCAATAAAAGAGATCAAGCGGGGAATAAATGGAATGCCAAGGCGGAAAAGCCAGTGGGAGAAACGATGCAACACTATTGCTTGCAAGCCGGGGTAGAAAAATAAAACTTCTAGCCAGTTGCGCGCCGCAGGATCGCGCTCAAATATAATGCGAAAATCAGTTAGCAGTGTAGATAGCACGCTATTGTACCCACCTTGGGTAAATACTCCAGTTTTCATTTTAGCGTCAAGTGTTGCTACTCTTGTACCGAAAGGGTGTATTTATACTTTGCGCCTGCATCAATTGCACCTACCCATACTTGATAAGTGCCAGCTTGCCAATTAGCGCTCTCGATAGTGGCATCTTTATTGCTGCCACTATCATCACCACAACTAATGCTATCTTTTGGCCCTTTAATGACTAAAGTAGTGTCGTTTCCTTCGCTATTTACTTGAACTTTTAAATGCTCGAAGTCTTTATCTAGTACCAATGTGTGATCGGGATTGGTATCGCCAAAGCCAATACAAGGGTTGTTATTGTGATCGCGATTGGCGATGGTAGATAGGGAATAAGAACCTCCGGTAAAGCCTGTCGCTGTGCCTTGGGAGGGTTTGAAACCAGGAGACAAAGACAAGGAGCCAAAATTAGCTGGTTGGGCAACTACAGGTAACGCGGTAATAGCTGTAAGTAACGCTAACAAATAGCTGTTTTTAAATCTAACTAAGGGGCGAATAAACTTCATCATAGCCCTGGGAATATTTCCCATAAAATATCTATCTATACCTACTCTAACCAATAGAACTAGTAATTGTTTTTTGCTGTGACACAGTTTACTCTGGCATACAATAGTTTTAGGCAGAAATCAATATTTTTTTCCTCTTTAACATCAAACTAGAAGTTAATATTTCCCTATCTTTGAACTTTACCCAATCTTTAATTTAACAATGCCTCCTTTTCTTCTCATTATCTTTTTATTAACGGCGGGAACTTTTTTTTTGGAAATATTTGTACTAACTCCGCTTAATTTATTACGCAGTTTTAATCTACCAGGAGGAATAGTATTAGCCTTGTTAGCTTTGGTACTAATGTGGTGTTTTGGCGATTAAGTTATTTGGTATTGAATTTAAAGAACACTCCACCAGTTAGCAATTGGTCTTTATTGTTGTAGCTGCTAACAGTTAGCGATCGCAAATTACTAAAAAATGGCTTTCCCGTTACTTCCAGCAAGCTAATAATTGGTAACTGCCGCTTTACCAGTGCTTGATTTGCCTGCCAGTCAACGTATACATACCCCTCATTTGGCTGGGGAATAGCACCGATACTAGCAATAAATTGAGAATTATTAGCCAAAGAGCTATTTTTATCGGCTTTTAAAGCTTGTTCCATTGCTGAGATTGATGTAGCAAAAACTTCATAGTTTTCTATCGTAGTATGTACGGCTTGGACTTTGGCTTTGAGGGTGATGGAGGGATCGGCAGAATTTTTCTCTTGGGCCGTAACTGGAGTTAATTGCGTCCATGCCAACACTTTTTGATTTGCTAAGGGTAGAGAAGTAATACTTAATTCCTTAGACGATGCGAGCGCATTTAACTTCTCTATTCCTTCGATGGCGTGATCGCTTCTTTCTACAGCAAAAATCCAATCATTGTTAGGCAACTTTGCGATCGCGTATTCTCCCTCTACCCAGCTAAAAACATCATCTTTTAGGTTTATTCCCCAGCTTTCTTGCAATTTTGCTAGGGGCTGTTTGACTAATTGAGTTACCGATAATCCGGGGGAAACTTGCGCCCAAAATTGCTGCAAATTACTATTAGGCAATTTACTTAAATCTACTCCAGAAATAGCCAAGCTAACGGTAGCAGGGATATACTGTAAAGCTTTGGCAGGTTGCGACAATGTAGGAACTGAAGGCAAAATTTCTTTGTCTAATCCAGCTACTACAGTAGTTTCGGCAAGTAATCCTTGCGGGTTTAATTCTAAAGCGACAACTTGACTTTCATAAGTTGGCGATGATTCTACTTCTTTGCTACTTGCTAAACTAGGGTAATTTAGAAAAGCTAAACCCACTTTTCGCTCAGGTAATTGAGTTAGTGCTTGCTGGTATTGACTAGAAGTTGTGAGATTGAGATCGGGCGCTTGGACGTTATTAATTGCTTCTTTTAAAACTTGGGGATGGTTGGCAAATAAAACAAAATTATCTCCTACTACCGCCCCAGAAAAACCGCCTTCAGCTTTGGTTGACAAATTTTCTGGTTGCAAACGAGGACTATTACTTAATAACCTAATACCGTTGAATTCTTCAATGACCAAGTTTGCCCCAGCGATCGCTTTTTTTGCAAACAACAACTCGACAAAATCCCGGCTTTTTTGTGCGTCTTTAGTTGCCACCGCGAGTAAATACCCTGGCTGTTGTCCATTACTAGCATCGCGATCGCGATCGCCCGTAGTAATAGCTGCCGTAATCTCATCCCCCACCCAAGGCTTGATATCTTGCTCGTAGTCAATGCCTGTATTGGCTAGTACGCTAGTTTTGAGTTGGTTTAGTTCTGCTTTAGTTTTGCGTCTTTCTTTGGAACTTGCTACTACTTGCGCCAAATCTTCCAGGCGATCGGGGTTGACTAGCATCGATACCATAATTGACGCTTGCTTGGGGACAAATATCGCAGCGCTGGGAGTTTTTTGACTACCAATTAACGTCCCACCGCCCAAGCTGGTACAACCACCAATGCCAGTTAGGACTAAAACTACAACGGCTAATATAGAAAAAAATGACTTTTGATTCATATCTGAAAACCACTTGCAAAAATTAATATTGACAAAACATCAACATCATGCGTTCCCTTAAAAACTTCTGGGAATGCTAAAAATAAGTTTAATACCCAGCAAGAGCAAGATGTCAGCCCAATTTCAACCGCCGATCGCTTCCGTGAGTGTACAAGAACTTGCCCAACGCCTCAATAGTGGTGCAGCAGAAGGATTACAGTTAATAGATGTGCGCGAATTAGCAGAAATTGCGATCGCCTCTATTCCTAAGTTTGTTATCTTACCTTTGAGTCAATTTAACCAATGGGCGGGGGAAATAACTACCCGTTTCGATCCGCATCAAGAAACCTTGGTACTTTGTCATCATGGCATTCGTTCCGCCCAAATGTGTCAGTGGTTGGCAAATCAAGGATTTACCAATGTTAAAAATATTACTGGTGGAATTGATGCTTACGCAAACGAGTGCGATCCGGGTATTGCCTTGTACTAATTCGTTAGGTTTGAAATACTGGAGTGCGATCGCGTCTAATCTCTACAACTTATTTGTTATCTTGTATAAATAGATTCAAATAATTAATGAATTTTCAGGGCAAAATCTTTGAAGCTCATTTAACTTGTGCGTCACGTCCGTTTCAGCTATGCAAGTCCAGCTTACCAACAGACAACAACACATACTTTGGGCAACAGTCCGTCATTATATCGCCACAGCCGAACCTGTAGGTTCAAAAGCTTTGGTAGACGGGTATAAGCTGCGCGTCAGCCCCGCGACAATTCGCAATGCGATGGGGGTGCTGGAAAAGGCTGGATTGCTCTATCAACCCCACACATCGGCGGGTAGAGTACCTTCTGATTCAGGCTATCGAATTTATGTAGATGAATTGATTAGTCCTTCAGAAGTTTCAACTCGCCAATTAGAGCAAGTATTGCAAGATTTGCCAAAGGAAGATTGGAGTTTAGAAGCTTTACTGCAAGGCGCGTCGCAAATCTTAGCAACCGTTAGCGGTTGTATTACGCTAATTACGATGCCGCAAACTAGTACTGCTAGTTTGCGTCATCTCCAGCTAGTACAGGTAGATCCGGGGCGAGTAATGGTAATTGTCGTCACCGATGGCTACGAGACACAATCGGCGTTGATGGAGTTACCGGGCGCAGAAGAATGCCCAATTGATGTGGAAGTAGTAGAAAGAGAGTTGCAAATTCTTTCTAATTTTTTAAATAGTCAACTGCGGGGGCGGAGTCTAGCCCAATTAGCGGTATTAGATTGGAGTCAGTTAGACTTAGAATTTCAACGTTACGGTGATTTTTTAACCAATTTCCTAGCCGATTTGCATCGTCGCGCCAAGCCCCCCGCCGCCACCCAAATTATGATTCGCGGTGTATCAGAGGTATTGCGTCAGCCGGAATTTTCTCAATTGCAGCAAGTAAAAACAATCATCCATCTGTTGGAAGAAGAACAAGAGCAACTTTGGCAGTTAATATTTACTGAACCAGAAGTTGTCGGCTTGGGTAGGCAGCGAGTAACAGTCAGAATTGGCGCAGAGAATCCCCTAGAACCAATCCGCAGTTGTACGCTGATTTCGTCTACTTATCGCCGGGGTGCTGTACCTGTAGGTAGTGTAGGGGTATTAGGTCCTACGCGGATGGATTACGAAACTGCGATCGCGGTTGTTGAAGCGGCGGCGGATTATTTATCTGAGGCTTTAAGTTAGTAAGTCACGTAAAACGATATTTTGTGGCACTAAAAACGTAATAGTAAAAATACCAATCTGCACAACTGTTTGGATCGGAAAGTTTATCTAGTAAATAAGATATTTATGATTAAAAAAATTGCTTTTGTAGTTTTGTGGCTGAGTTTTGTAACCTACGCTTTTTTCCTAGCGCCTCCAGAACAACCTGGTACATTTGAATTAATTAAAAATCTTTCTACAGGTGTTTGGGATGGTGTTAATCCTTTAGTTATTTCTTTATTTAATATCATGGGTGTTTTGCCGATGATATATAGTTGTTTGCTATTTATTGACGGTAGAGGACAAAAAATATCGGCGACTCCTTTTGCTTTAGTTTCTTTTGGAGTAGGGGCTTTTGCAATTTTACCTTATTTATTTTTGCGCCAACCAAATCCAGAGTTTCCAGGTAAGAAAAATTGGTTTATAAAATTATTAGATTCACGAATAACAGGAATTTTTCTACTTGTTAGCGCCACGATTTTAGTAGGCTATGGGTTAGTAAATGGCGATTGGGCAGATTTTGTACAGCAGTGGCAAACCAATCGTTTTATTAATGTCATGAGTTTAGACTTTTGCTTGCTTTGCTTGTTACCTGGGGTATTAATTAGCGATGATATGGCGCGTCGCAATATGAATAATCCTGTGCTGTTTTGGATTGCTACGCTATTACCACTATTTGGAAGTTTGATTTATTTGTCTGTGCGATCGCCAATACCTGAAAAGAGCGAACAATTATCTGAGCCGCAAGCAGTATCTACATAATTAGTAAGACGTTGTTGCAGTAGGTTATCCGTTTTAATTACATTAACCTATTTCGTTTATAGAAATTATGCTCAGAAGAATTGTACTATGGTTAGTATGGGCGGGATTTATTGCCTACATTTTACTACTAGCACCACCTTTACATTTGCCAGAAACGATCGCGTTGCTAACAAAGATATTGACTTTCCGGTGGGGAGAAGTTAATGCAATTATTTTGTCAATATTTGCTTTAGTGGGAGTTTGGCTATTAATCTATAGTTGCCTGCTATTTATTGATGGGAGAATGCAAAAAATTTCTTTTTGGGTTGTTGCTTTAGCTTCGGTAGGTTCAGGGGTAATTGGATTAATACCTTATTTGACATTGCGAGAACCAAATCAAGAATTTACAGGGAAAAAAGATAGTTTTTTAAACTTACTAGATTCTCGTTCGACAGGAATTGTCCTAACTGTATTTACAACTTTTGTGGTAATTTATGGCGTGTTTGCGGGCAATTGGGCAGATTATATTCACCAATTTCAAAACGATCGCTTTATCAATGGCATGAGTTTAGCTTTTTGCCTATTTGCTGTGCTATTTCCCACAGTTTTGGGCGATGATATGGCAAGACGCAGCTGGTTAAGAGATTCTCAGCTATTTTGGGTAATAGCCCTAGTACCATTATTTGGATCATTACTGTATTTATGCTTGCGTCCGCCATTAATCGAATCTGCAAGCTAGGGTGGAGATGCGCCTATTTTTTAGCTGGGAATGATTAGTCAAAGAAGAAATATTGTTAGGTTAGTTAGACAAATATTTGCAGTATTTCAATACAGTGGACGGGCGCTGGAATTGGTATGGGAAACCAGCCGCACTCTGACAATAATTTTGGCAGTTTTGACAGTGATTGCTGGTTTACTTCCTGCCGCGATCGCCTATATTGGTAAATTAATTGTCGATAGCGTTCTGCTTGCTTCCCAATCGGGACTAAATAGCGATCGCAATTGGGCGTTTATTTACCTAGCAATAGAAGGAGTTGTAGTTGCAATCCTGGCGGGAAGCCAAAGAGGGCTAAGTATTTCGCAATCATTGCTGCGGGTACTATTAGGGCAAAAAGTCAATGTTTTGATCCTCGAAAAAGCGCTAACTTTGGATCTCGCTCACTTTGAAGACTCAGAATTTTACGACAAAATGAGTCGGGCGCGGCGAGAAGCATCTAGCCGTCCTTTAAGCTTAGTTAGCGGTACGTTTAAATTAGTTCAAGATAGTATTTCTTTAGCTACCTACGGCGGTTTGCTGCTGAAATTTTCCGGTTGGGTGCTGGTGGTACTAATTCTGGCGGCGATTCCGGCTTTTATTGCCGAAACTAAATTTGCTGGCGTAGCTTTTCGGTTGTTTCGCTGGCGCGCGCCAGAAACACGAGAACAAACCTATTTAGAAACTTTAATTGCTAGAGAAGATTTTGCCAAAGAAGTGCAGTTGTACGGGCTTGGTGCAATGCTACTCCAGCGCTACCGCGATATTTTTAATCGATTGTACTCGGAAGACCGCGACTTGACCCTCAAACGGGGAATATGGGGTTATCTACTGGGGTTAGTAAGTACATCGGCTTTTTATATTGCCTACTTGTGGATTGTTACTGAAGCTGTCGCCTCGCGCATCTCTCTTGGGGACATGACGATGTATTTGGTAGTATTTCGTCAAGCACAAACTACTTTTGCAAGTTTTCTTAGTTCCATTGGTGGAATGTACGAAGATAACTTGTATCTTTCTAATTTGTACGAGTTTTTAGAACAAGACATTCCTCAATCATTAGGTAAACGTACTAAAGGTTTAATTCCTGGGGATGGCTTGCGGTTTGAAAATGTTTCCTTTACTTACGCTGGAAGTCTCCAAAGCGCTTTAAAAAATGTCTCCTTGCACCTAAAACCAGGAGCAAAGTTAGCAATTGTCGGTGCTAATGGTTCAGGCAAAACTACGCTAATTAAGCTCTTGACACGGCTTTACACCCCAACTTGCGGGCGAATTGTCTTAGATGGGGTGGATTTGCAAGAATGGGATATGGACGCGCTGCATAAGCGAATTGGGGTGATTTTTCAAAACTTCGTGCGTTACCAATTTACTGTCGGAGAAAATGTAGGCGTTGGCGATGTAGAACACATGGAAGACGCGGTTAAATGGAAAACCGCCGCCGAAAAGGGGATGGCATTACCCTTTGTAGAAAAAATGCCAGATAAGTTTCAAACTCAGTTAGGGCGTTGGTTTAAAGATGGGCAAGAATTATCGGGGGGAGAGTGGCAAAAAATCGCTTTATCTCGCGCATTTATGCGGACTAAAGCCGATATTTTAGTCTTAGACGAACCCACCGCCGCCATGGATGCAGAGGCAGAAGTACAGATATTTGACCGCTTTCGCAGCTTGGCAAAACATCAAATGGCAATATTAATTTCTCACCGTTTTTCTACCGTTAGAATGGCAGATGCGATCGCAGTTTTAGCCGATGGAGAATTAATCGAGCAAGGGACGCATGAGGAGTTACTAGCCGCTAATGGTCGCTATGCAAGGCTTTTTACCCTCCAAGCGGCAGGATATCATTAACAAGTATTATGCTTGTATATCCTTTTTAGAGCGTGTCTACGAAGGTGTCTCATTGACAGAGCTTTAACTAAGAATTTTCATGCGCTGAAACAGAGATTTGTACAAGCCTGTTCTCTACAGAAATCAAAGAGTATAATTAACTTTACAGTTAAGTGGGGAGGAATTTATGTATCCCAAAAACCCACTATTTCAGAAATGTCTCACTTACCTTGAATCATTACCTAATATTAAGGCAACTATTCAAAAAGAGCCTTATTTTTCTAGTCAGGTTTTGGCAGATGGGAATCTAATAATTAACACCTCCGATAAAACTATCAATTATGTGTGTGAGATCAAAACCGATCTCACAAATGATGTAGTTGAACAAATTGCTGAATATTTTGCCAATTTAGGTGAAAGGCTAAAGCACGAACAACGACCTTTGCTGGTTACACGTCATTTATCTAATTTAGTTGTAGAGCGGCTCTTAGAGAGAAATATTGAATTTATTGATATTGATGGAAACATTTATCTTAATAGTCCAGAACTTTATGTGCTAGTTCGCAATCAGGGTTCAAAAAACAACACAAATAAATCTTTAGAAATTACTACTGCTGCTTTGCAAGTCATGTATGTTTTGCTTTGTCAGCCAAATCTTATTTCAAAACAACACAAGTTTTATGCAAAACTTTCTTCCAATCTTGGTGCTTCTCCAGAACAACTAATTAGCCTAAGCGAAAGCGTGCAAAAGTTAAGTTCTGTTATGTATGAAAAAAATCGGTCAAAACCTATTTCGAGGGAAAATGCTTTCGATAAAGAGATTGCCTACCTTTCTGATGTACCGCTCAAAACAGTGAGAATCGCGCTTAAAAAACTTCAAGAGTTAGATTACATTAAACTCAAAAACGGAGGCTATGAAATTGTTGATTATGTCAAGCTTTTTGAGCGATGGGAGTTAGGATACTCGGAAAAATTACGGGCAAAATTTTTACTTGGAACATTTAGCCCTGTTGGAAAACGGAACTTTTCTGAATTTGAAGATGAGCTTAAAGAGTACGCAGATAAGTACGGCTATTTAATAGGTGGTGAACTTGCGACCTCAATCTTAACTAAATATCTTCGTCCTATTAGTGCAACATTACATCTATATAAAAACATTAATGCTCGTCAGATAGCAGTTAAGTTAAAGCTAAAGCCTGATATTGAAGGAAATATTGTTTTGTTTCAAAGTTTTGGTAGCGACGAAGACCGGCAAAATGAATTTGGAGAATTTAAAAATCTTGTTAATCCACTACTAATTCATGCAGAGTTAGTTCGGACTGGTAATAGTCGATTAAAAGAAACTGCTCAAATTATTTACGCTCGATATATTCATCCAATAACTCAAAAGAATGATTAGTTCTGTAGAAAAACAAGTTTTGACCGATTTAATATATAGGCACTGGTCTTCTAAGGGATGACGAGTAGAATGTTTGCAGTGAGTGGATAACAAGCGATGCACTGCCCTAAATGTGAGAGTCAGCAGATCGTCATCCTCATACTTTGATAAAATAAATTCAATGTCTTCTAAATCTTTATTAGTCCGCTCCCCGCGATCGCCCCAAGCAAAAATTTTGAGGACTATAAAAGCTGGCGTATCAATTACTGGTATTTCTAACTCACCAATACTAATATTTTTTGCATGAAGGAGAGCTTCAGCAAAACCCGAAATGTTCATAGAATTGTCAGTTTCCAACCAAACAATTTTTTGATCGGGTTCGCCAATTTCTCCAAAAGGCACGATGTCAACCTCAATGTTGGTTTCAATATGTACAAATTTATGAGGAGTTTTTGTAAGTTTAAACCGGGGAAAATCACCCCTAGTTAAATCTTCACTAAGTTTTTGATAAGCTTCCCAACTATCTATCTATAGATATTGCTATATCCCAATCTTTTGTTCCTCTCCCTTCTCCAAATTTACGATCGAATATTAGCAATCTAGCTCCTGCACCAACTATAATCATTGGTAACTTCAAGGCGCTGACTATATATATTGGCACTGGTTCTCTAACGGATGAGGGAAGCAAAGCTGTGCTGTGTCAATAGTTCAAGCATCGTGATCGGGCGATCACAATATCCCATTGCCATCGCTGGAGTCGTCTTTGTTTCAAGTCCGTGATGTGGCCGCACCCAGTTATGCACCAACCGTTGCACGTCTAAAACTCTTTGTAATGCTGCCAATCGTTTAGCATACAAATTCTGTCGCCGCCGATAGGCACTCGCCCGTCTTCTCAGCGCACTGTTGTGCGCCTCATTGTGATTTGCATGGACTTCATGCTTAGGACTGATAGCGGTAAACGGATGCTCGACTTTCACCCACACGACCCGCTTTTGACCTTGTGACCCTTTGATCTTCATCGCCACCTCCAACCCCTCCCGCCACACTTTGCGTCGCCCATAATCAGGGTGCGCCTTACCGGGAGCAAGCGCCACGCTGGCAAGCTGCCATAAAGCTTTGCCATACCGTCGTTCTCCATCGCTAAACCAACGAATAAACTCGGCCGGGGATGCCCATGCCCACGCAGCCAAAGTCCCTTGTCGAAATAATTCATCCCGTTTTTGTCCTGCTTGTGCTGCGATCCAGTAGCGCGTTTCTCGTTCGATGAAGTGGATCGTCCATCCTTCACACTCACTGGGGGGGAAGGTTCTCGCCCACGCGAGTGTAAACTTCATCGCCTTCGACCGTGATGTCTGCCTTGGCTGGTGCCGCAGGCGACCACTGGCTGAGTTGATTTGCCAAACGATTCTCCCAGCGCAGGATCGTAGAGTGAGATTTACCAAAAGACCTCCCAGTGGCTCGCACACCCATTCCTTCGGTGCGGACGTTCATGGCTAACGTCACAATCGTGGCGGCAGTGCGTAGTCGTGCCATCGGTGTCCCACTGCGATCATTGAATTGCTTACGACAGTCTTTACAGAGATATTTTTGGACAGTGTTGCCGTCTTGGAGGCTGACCTTACCGTTTCTGACGATCTGCTGACTCTCACATTTAGGGCAGTGCATCGCTTGTTATCCACTCACTGCAAACATTCTACTCGTCATCCCTTAGAAGACCAGTGCCAAATCTAGAACTTGCTTGAGAGCAGGATTTTGGCAAAATGACTTCTAATTAAGTCGGGTATTAGAAAATAAAGCATAAAAGCTATACACTACAAGCTTTTTGAAGTTTCAGTTGTTTTTTCTTTATCTAGAGTGATGAAAGAGCATATTGTGTCGCCTCAACCCTATTGCTTTAACCTTTCTTCAAGTAGCTGGCAAAACAAACAAATTGTGCGGTATGGTCACTAATAGCTGTTAGAGAGCGGTGTATGAGCGAAAAATATACATTCAAATTCAATCCTTCCACAGCCTCAGAAGCGCTAAAAGCAGGTAAATATGACCCTATTAACTTCTACGAAGCACGATTAGACCTGTTTAATCTCTCAGTAATGGCAGACTACGATCGCCTCATCTGCTTACCCACACTAACAGCCATAGACAAATACTGGTATCAAACTGAAACAGCCCGAAAAGTCCTCAGACAACTAGGAGGACGAGCCTTACTAGCAGATGAAGTAGGATTAGGAAAAACCATAGAAGCCGGAATAATCATCGCCGAATACTTAGCAAGAGGGATGGTAAAGTCAATTTTAGTGCTAACTCCCGCATCCCTAGTATCCCAGTGGCAATTAGAGTTAAGTGATAAATTTAATATTCCTACGATCACCACAGATAATCGT
>Ga0181464_1001318_pt1 | contig 12381 bp, 5 predicted proteins | sample InSIn2gowninarea_FD_119074 | JGI IMG/M metagenome (GOLD analysis project Ga0181464, IMG submission 119074) | Clean room microbial communities from NASA Spacecraft Assembly Facility at Jet Propulsion Laboratory, Pasadena, California, USA -... ...
GGTGGAAAGGGAAGGAATCTTGGATGGGAGGGGTAGTTCCCCGATATAATAGGAGAAAATGCACATGGCAGATGATTCCACATGGTAGCCCAAGAAGAATTAACATAATATGAGGTGGAGTGGTGCAGCGAATATACTACTCCTTTAAGGTTCGGTAGGGTCCAAGAAAGAGAAGTCCCCACCTTTCCAACATACCCACTATAGGTGTAGTACCCCATTCCATCCCCTTGCACGAAAGACACTTCTTAGATCGACAAGGAATCTTGGTTGGTCCTACCTACACTATCTACTGTGATAATCAATTTCTATTTTGGTTACTTTCTTGGTGACTTACTTGCTTATGATGCATACCTTAGCGAACGAATGAGAGAGTCACCTAAACTGCGCATACCAACTACCTTCAGGTTTGCGTGTTGATGGCCAGGGATGTGTGGTTCAGTCCAGGGATATTTGGGTCTGGCAATGGGTTATGTTGGCTTGTCGTTCGATGCCCGGAGTAGTCATTGGTTGATTGGCATACAATAGCATTCGAATAGGGAAATATGGGTTTGCTCACTTCTGTAAAAGGAGACAGAAGGGCCAATGCCAACCAAGAAATAAGTTCTTGTAGAAAGAGGTGGTAGGTGGAACCCCACCTTCCCTCTCTGCACTTATCCAATAGTAACACAAATATGTTAGTCATGAATGGAGCCATTTAAACGCAACCCATAATCGAGATTATCCCAGAAAAATTCTGGTGGTTTGCGAGAAAAAAACAATATAGTTATCACGAGGCAGATGCACTGGGCTGGGATGGGTGAATCCTTTGATCGAACAACAACCTATTTATGTAGGGGTGCTCCAGTGGAGCCAACCCTTGGAAGATCAGGAGCAGTCAAGTATGGTATTTCAGTTATAGGAAAGATGTTATCTATGACCCTTATTACCACCAATAGGAATTCCCTAAGATAGATAAGAAAAATAAGGCAGGGCCACCTTGCTCCATTAGAGATAACTGCCTGAAAGAGGAGCATGTACGATTACAACCTTAGATTGGAGACTGGGTGCCCATCTATTTTCTTTCATGCAACCCCTACAACAGACTTCCATTGTTATATACGTAATTTCGCCATAAAAAAGATCATGCAAATATTACGTTATTGTAACAAATTTAAAAATATGCTCTGCAACGGGGATAATGGCCGAAGAGAAAAGTTTAGAGTGGTTGGACCTCCCAGAAGCGATCCACATTTCTCCGCCTATACTCCTTGATGAGCAAGCCCCCCGAAGAGTGCCTAGGGTGGGTAACTTTACGAATGGGTATGAGGGGTCGAGGGTTTTAATGAGGGGCTCTAATTCGGGGTTGGAAATAGAGGGATGGTTTAAGCGGGGAAAAATTATTGTTGGGGCTATACCATGAGTCCAACTTCATGGTCTTGTGAAGTTACTTAGCCTCACTTTGGTATTGCTAAACTTCAAAGCCAAGGGAATATGACTCACTCACCATTGGCCTAACACTATCAACCTAACTCACCTCACCTGATAGTGCAAACACCTATGAAATGATTTATTCTTACATGTTTTTGAAACCATGGAGCATTTCTTTTTGGATGTATGCTTGGATGTTTTGGAACTGGTGCACGATCTTACTTACAATGCCACTTAGAGAAGCCACTGAGCCACTAATTGTTGTAGAATACAATATATAAGGCAATCTTAACAAATTGACTCCCGACTTTCATTTTTTTGTAAAGCCTCAAAACGAGATGTGTTATGTTGTCCCATCTCCTTTCTTCTGTTCGTAAGCTAAGATTCATGACCGCGAGGGAAAATTGAGAAACAATGCGTAGTGCCTACTAATACTACTAAAAAAAAAAACACATCATGATTTCGATGATAATGACCATTAACTAATATGAAGATTTAGCGAAAGGCACATAGATGACTGGAACACAATGAAGAGGATGATCCATTTCACATGACAGCTTAAAGACCTCCAACATATTCACTGTCACAGTTGTGCATGCAAGAATGCACATTTTGTTGGCCATGTTGACATCTTCAGGGGATAGACAGGCCCATGATAATGTTGAGAAATCTAGGGCATGAATAGTTAAAAGATTTCTTTGCTTGATAATTACGTGTGATATAATTTTACTTCTTAGCTTACAATCTTTTCTTCGTTATGTTATTATTGAGTTCTTTTCATCAAGACAATTACCAATATGCACAATAAAAGACAGGTGACATAGTATGTAGGCTTATTAACTAGGGCCAAAACCTCTCACCTCTTGAGAGGAAAATCTAATCAAAATTCTTGAGTCTAGATCTTCAATTGATAAGTACCAAGACCATGAAAAAGACCTTTGACTCTAGTATCCTCCCAAGAACCTTGTCACTAACCTTGATGCTTTGCCTCTTCCCTTTCTCAACTTTCTTCTTGATCTTGAACTGCTCTCCTCGAATCCTTCTAAAGAAACTCGATCTCTATACTTCACACTGCTTCTTCTCAACTTCTCCTAGAGAAACTCTGTCTCCATGATCTTACTAGCTTCTTATAGAGAATCTCAGTCTTTAGATCTCTCTTTTGGTTACCCAAAATAAGTATTCCACAAGAAAACTCCTTCGTTGCCCCAGAAGAAACTCTTCTTCGCTACCCCAGAAGAATATCTTCTTCGTTGCCCTAGAAGAAACCACTTTTCCGTTGCCCCTGAAGAATATCTTTTTTGTTGTCCCAGAAGAATCTCTTTTTTGTTGTCCCAGAAGAAACATCTTTTTCATTGCCCCAGAAGAAACCTCTTTTTCGCTACCCTAGAATAAACCTCCTTCACGCTTCTCTTTGTAGCCTTATTCTTTGTACTTCTTCACCAAATGCTGGTCGAGTTACTTGCCTTCAAGTGAGGCTACTTATACACATCAACTCATGACCCTTAGGAAGACATGATGAAAAGTAGTGAGGCTGAGTTCTTCTAGCATGTTCTTCCATTGTTGTAGGCCAACTTGAAGAGAATAAGTGACAAGGTCTTGGAGGATACTTTACATTGACAAGATTGACCTTTTACAAAATGTAACACGACTTCATTACATGACAATGACTTTATCATTTTATGACTAGATGACAAATAATTCCTAAAGACTCTCAATGGGAGTCTTGACTCAAAAATAAAATCTCTTGCTTATGAAACCCATGAAGCAAACAATACAGTAAATTTGTTTTTCTTCTTTACATCACGTTACATAAAATCATAATTACATGTCATTATGAAGACCGAACCTAGTTACACTTTTCAACGCTCCCTCTTAACTAGGAAGGTATTCATAATGGTACTTGGACTTTCTCAATCTGAAAAATTTCTCATAAGAAGAATTCAGATTGGTAACTCATTTGTATAGCATCATATCAACCAACATTGTTACATAACAAGGCCTTGACTAACAACACCATCTCTCCACAAGATCTGAGCTCAACGCTGGCGAGACCAATGATTTATAGACACTCTCATTATTGTCTCTCTCGGAACATCCCCTACTCGGGTACTCAGGTTGTGTTCCATGAGGAATATTCTTATCTTGGACTCCCCATCCCTCAAAGATATCGGTCCTCCACGACTACTCTCCTGTTGGATGCCCTATCTCATCCTCAAAGAGTATCAAATGCCAAATGACTACCCAATCCTCCATTCTGTCTTCCGAGGTGAAGACCATAATGACATGTCTATCTCTCCCTCTCAAATAGGGAGGACATATTCCAATAAAGGAATGTACTCATTCCTACAAAAGGAATGTACCTAAGCTCCCTCTTAGCTTAGGAATTTCCAAGTTTCTTCCGAGTAAGAAAATTCTTTTCAGGTTCCCTCTTAACTAGGGACCTATAACAACTCCTCACGTGGAGATCATGGAACAACCAGCTGCTTGAAGAGCTTTTTCCTTCGATGTCATCAATTTATTCTTCGTCATGGAGTCTTCATCTTTCGGGGATTTCTTCATAGGGTACATACCATCCATCACTTTCATCCATGAGTTAGTCATGTTCTCATTTCATTAGAAAGTGATCCATGAGATTTCCATATGGATTTGCTTCATGTCATGCTACTTTATTCATGACATATTTTCCGGAAGGATCTTACATCCTTCTGTATGGTCCTCTTGGAAGTTATCTGCAGATCTTCCCTTTGGCAGTTCTACATAAGCTCATCCAAATATTAGTTCAAAAATAATAAATGAATACATAAAACATTGCCTTTATGATGGCCTTTATCATGACATCTTCATGTAGGTATCAACATCCTATATGCATGTTACCATATCTCCCAAAGATATCCATTGTCAAGGGTCTCCATCTTTTTCTGACTCTTATCAGAGTCTTCATATCTTTTTGGGAGATATTCTAGTCAACTCTTCTTGGTCTCATATGTTGAATGTTGTCTACCTTTGCTGCATATTTTCACAATCTCTTCCTTTCTTTTCACACTTCGTTCCTAGGAGCTTCCAATCATATTTCCTCAATTGTGGTCAGCTCCTTCATGATTCATATGAGAACATATTATGTTGATTTCATCTAGTGTGACTTATGTATTTATGCAATATTTCGAAGGAGGAGATCCCTTCTTCTTTTGATCATATTTCCCAGGATGGAAATAGTGATCCATATTATCTGCAACTATATGACATGACTTTCATGATATCCTATGTAAGCATACATATCTCATCTTTCCTATCAGTCATCCAAACTTCCTGTAACAAATTCATTTGAACGAAATAACTCTATCCTTTATACCTGCTTTCTTGTTATGTCATCATACCATCATCCCTTGAATCCCACGAGTTAGTATTCCTGGTGAAACTCTTGCTTTCCTTTTAGATAGGTGAATCCTTTGAGGATGTTTCCTTATTGACTATTGTATGATGATCCCAGTCGATGATGAGCTCTTACTTCTTTCTATAAGTATCACTAGAGATTGCAATGAGGTTCCCAAGAGCTCTTATTTGTGATCAATAGAATTCATTTCGTACATCCTTTATGCTTCCCATGTCAAGATCTCTTACTTCTAATGCTTCCATCACAATGCATCCTATCTTATTTACACTACTTCCTATCTATAAATTACAAGCGAAAAATACCTTCTGAAGAATATCATCTCAGTCATAGTAGACATCTTTTGCTTCTTCTTTCTTAAGCTTCTTTGTCTCAGGTTATTTCACTTCCTCAGTAATATGGGCTTCTTCCTTGTCCCTCTTATGTTTACGACAATCTCTTCTATAGTGCCCAAGTTTCTGATAGCCATAACATCTTTCCTTAGCAATGTTCTTCTTTTTCTTTGGAGGACCAAAATTTCCAAATCTCCCTTCTCTTTTTGTCACTGATTGATCCCTTCTATATGATCTTTTGTTACTTTCTTTCTTCAACCTCTCTTCTTCTGCCTCCCAAAGAGACCATAATTTGATGAATGGGATGACTTCCCCTTCCTTAGTAGATAGGAGGTTACCTTGTTCATCAGTCAATGCATGTAGAATAACGGAGATCATTTTGTTATCAGATACCATCTTTCATAGTTCCTGCAATTGACCTTTTATTTGAGATGATTTTGAAAGACATGACAATATTCCTTCATCCTTTGATACCTTCAATTTATAAATATCATATCTAAGTGATATGATCTTTTCTATCATGCTTTTAGAGAAAAGTTCTACCAATTTATCATATATTTCTTTAGATGTCTCTAACTCAGCTACATAGGGAATCAGAGGATCTTTAATAGATTCCTTAAGAATCTTTTGAGCCTTGAGATCCCTTTCCATGTATTCAGAGAATGTTTGTTCTTCGGATGGCTTGGATACGTTTCCATGGACACGATCAATGACTTCATTTACTTTGAGGACTATGCCTATCCTTCTTTTCCATGCAAGGAAATTTGATATCCCAACCAGCTTATGGTTCTCCTTGAAACATGAAGTCATTTTTACTAGATTAGATTATAATAAGAAAGGTATTTACTTGTGGAGATAGCATCTTCAACTTGATGACGAACTTGTTGCTTTAGATCATCCTTTTAAGAAGGTTCTTACTTCGGATAGGGAAGACTGCCTTCTTTAGGATGATCTTTTTCCAAATGAGATCCTTGCTTCAATAGAGAGAAGATTGTCTTTCGATCTAACCTTCCTTAGATTTGAAGAGATTCCACTTCTTTGGTGATGTATGAGTGATGATCTCTGAAGTGCTTCTAGGGTTTCGGTCTTTCTTCGTGCTTTCTTCTTGAAGATTATTTCAAGACTTTTGCTAGAGTATATTTCTTCGATCTAGGGTTTTGGTAGATCATCTCTTCTTCATTCTTTGAGGCTTGATTCTCATATGTCTTCTTGCTTGAATGCCCCTTCTTGACTTTAACACTTCTGCTAGAGTATATTTCTTCGATCTAGGGTTTTGGTAGATCACCTCTTCTTTTTTCTCGATTCTCATATGTCTACTTGCTTGAATGCCCCTTATTGACTTTAGCACCTAAGCTCTAATTCCAGGTTGAGAAATCTAGGGCATGAATAGTTAAAAGATTTCTCTGCTTGATAATTGCTTGTGATATGCTTTTACTTCTTATGTTATAATCTTTTATTCGTTATGTTATTATTGAATTCTTTTAATCAAAACAATTACCAATATGCAAAAAACCCTATGCAAATTGTATCTCTGTTTGTAAGTTGAGACCAAGAATCACCTCTCTTGCTTTTGCCACTCCTATATTAATTCTTATTATAATTAATAATAATAATAGTAATAGTAATTTAAAATAAAATTATAAATTATTTATTTATTATAATATGTTTAAAATTATAGCAATATGCAATTTATAATGAAGTAAATGTTATAATAAACATTCACATTTACCAACCATTTAATTTATAAGACTACACTAATTTACGAATCATAAAATAAAATGCAAATCATACTTAAATTTTTATTTATAAATTTAAATGGTTACCTAAGCATTATTATTACGTTGAACTCTAGGATCGTTTGAGTTGTATTAGTTTGTCCATACTGGATACATTTTTCAGTTTTATATATATATAATTAATATTAAACCTTTTATGTCCATTTTTGAGTGACGTCAGCGTGGTGTGTCCTCCGCTCTGCCTTTCGAGGGTGAACGTCAACCGACAGACGAATCACATGCCAAACATATTTGATGGAGGCTGCAAATTTAATAAGGCTACCGTCAACTGTTCTGTGTACAAGATCTGCATGTAGGAGAGATCTAGCATTTCGATTCGTTGACTTGTTTTGGTTGAATCCACGTAGGCTTTCCGAATCCATTCGGCGTTATCTTATGCATAAATAACCAATAATATTTGGCCTTTCATGAGAGGTTCATCAGTCTAGTCAAGATGAAGCTTGCAACCTACGGAAAAAAATGGAGGTAAGAAGGGAAGCCGAGACATGAGGCCTTTGAAACCCTAGCTAAAAGTGTTTAGCAGAGAAACTTTAGTTTTAAACGTTTCCACCCTGGGTAAGTCCTTGAATGACATTAATGGAGCTTGCTTGTTAGATCTGCCACTCTGAATTGTCGTGTTTTCTGATTCCTTCGACTGTCTTTTCTATTTTGAAACTTGTTAGGAATTCTTGACGCATTTTCGCTGTAAAATTAGAGAATTAATTTAGCGATTTTCTTACGATTGCCGATATTAGAGTGATAAAAGTATTGGCCCTTGGCTTTTGGAAAGAACTATCTAGGGAAAACATTTTTTTTGTAACAGAGCTTGGGTGACTGCTTAGGAGGAGCATGAAGAGGGATGAGAAGAGTTACTCTTATTAAGCCTTTGCTCTAAGATATTGAAAAAAGTTGTTATTTTGGAAAAGAAGAACCACACGGATTAAATCACAGTGGTCAGGCTTTCGCAGTGAAGATGTTATTTTAACCAGTTTTGCTGTGAATGTTCTTTGTTTTGTGGAAAAACTCACAAATTTCACCTGTGATGTTATTGTAGCTAAGAATTGTTATTGCTGCAGTTAAGTCTCTGCCGTAAAACACTAAGAATGTCCTTATTATGATTTTATTTTATATTGATTAAGTTAAATACATCAAGTGTTTCTTAGTTGGATTGCTCTGCTAAGTAGTTTTTCTCTCCTAAGGATTTGCGGGACAGGCAGGGCTGGCGTTCTGGAGATTAACGCTGCCTACGAAGCCATCGGGAATGGACGAAATAAAACACAGGCCAATTTTTCTTGGATCCCTCGGTTATGTCTTCAACCAAGGCGTTTCAAACAGATGCCTTCAATGCAGATTAACACGCTTACGGCGAAGAGGTATGCCTCCACAGTGAATTTTTTCTTCTAAATAGTGTTCTTTAATGCAAAGACCCCAGATTTTAAAACTCATCGTTTAAGTTGCAGAATGGCGGTGAGGTCTTTTCAGAAGACGGGTTTCCAATAAAAAAATTCCACAAGTTTGTTTATAACTGCACGCATGAATTTCTCTACAATAATAACTGCTGTTTCTGATGGGAGAGGGCATATACGAACCCTCGATTTGTTATTAGAGTCTCTCCTGCGTTCTTTTCTTTAGAGTTATGGGATTGTCAGGTTAGTTATTTTCATGGGCGGATCTGCTTCCCTATGGCGATTTTGTTTTTGTTTTGTATCAATTTCCCACGTTTATATTCTGTTATGGAAACATTATTTATTTCATGTATTTTGGCATGGTTTCTCTGCAATAAGTTTATGTTTATATGCAATCATGATTTCTTTTTCATTTATTTTACAATGGTTTGTTGCAATATGTAAACCGAGTTTGAATGTTTACTTTATGAAAAGGAAATTAAAAGGATGAGATGTGGTTGTCCACTACATTCTGTTCTTCAACCTAAAGAAACCCCCGACTACGAACCATCAATTTTTTTTAAACGGTGGCATTAGCAAGTACTACGAACCATCGTCATGCAGGGCCGACGATGAAAAGTAGAGGGATGATTTTAGCTTTCCAACCATTGTCATTGGCATTCCACAATGTCCACTACTATGTAGATATGTTTGCAATATGTTCTCTTAGCCGCCATATTCATTATTAGGTTCAAAGATAATTTAAAAAGGGAATTTGCTTTATTAATTTGATATTAAGCTAAACTTATATGTACAAAATTTATTACACTCATGGGTGTATAATTATTTACAGGCACAACAGTTGTGAATTGCAATGCAATGCAATTGCCCAATACATACACAAGGGTTGCTCTTTATGTGAAGTGAGACCATGAGTTCCAATATTGTTGGCAATGCTCATTGAGATTGATAGCACAAAGGAGTATTGGAAGACACCAGACGCTGCACCAGTTCTTGCATTGGAGGTGTGTGACCAGTTCAACAAAGCAACCTTTAAATAACCGAGCGCATGGGAATAGTTCCCTAAGAAAAAGAGAATAAGTAGCGACCATTGCCAAAGTAGAGTCAGGCTCTTGGCAAATTTAATAAAATAAAAATAAAATTTGAACAGTTTTCCGATCTTAACGACAAACAATGGCAGTTCAAATTATCACATTTCTCGACCAATTCGATTTTGAACAGTATTATCACATTTCCTGAGCAGTTTGATTTTTTTGTAAACACGCGATTTTGAACAGTATTATCACATTTCCTGAGCAGTTTGATTTTTTTGTAAACACGCCCAATTATACGCACATGTTTCTTTTGTGGTCGGTCGGAGGTTACCTTTGTCCTTTGAACGATCTTTCTAGACACTCCCCGCTACTGACTCTCCTCGACCAATTCGGCTCTACCTACAATATTTCACGTGAACTGGTAGGAGCTCTAACAAATTCGATTGAGGCTGCGATATTCGTTTTATTTAAATATTATTTTAATCAAAATTATTCGCATACACATTAATGTTGATATTAGTGAAATTGAAGTACTTTGTGTTACAAGGAAATAGTGAAATTGAAGTACTTTGTTTTACCAGGAAATGAGTACCAATGGAAAAATTATCTTGTTTCATGGTTTTTAAAGTTTGTGTTGAGATTTGAGAGTAATGACACCATTTATTACGTGAAAACTTCATGTTTATTTCTCTTCTCATACATATTTGGGTTATAGTATATTTTTCTATTTAATATAAATTGAAAATATGATTTTTGCATTTTGTTTCTTAGAGTTCAGGTTTACTTGAATCTGTTATTTTTTTTTATAATAAACTACTTAAATGAGGTATATTATCAGTTGATAGGTTATAAATTGAAAGTTAAATATTTAGTAAAATTAGTTGTTATTATACATTTATTGCGGAAATTCTTTTTTTTAATATAAACAAACAAACGAATAGGTTTTATAATAATATATATTATTTATTATTGACTAGGTTCTGGTATTTGGAAAAAAAATTAAAATAACCAAAAAAATATTTTAATATATTTTTTAAAAATATTTGTTCAAAAATTAAATTGAAATTAATTTAAAAATATAATATTCAAATTCGAGAATCCCATTAAAAAGAAAAAGTATCCAGCGGAGGACTACTAAAAGTGGTTGGAATCTAGGTAAACAAAATTCAAGAAGTCTTCCAATAGTAGTGTCTGAATCATATTTTCGATAGTAGAACTAAATTCAACGCCATCAAAAACAAAATATAAATTCACATATTATCATATTTATTGGATAAAGTTTGAATGTGTAAACCATTCCATATATTTTGTAACTATGTGAAAATTCTTTACATTTTATTTATTTTTATCATGATGTCATACTAAGATGTGATGATGATGAAATACTTGGTTTTTATTGAATCAGATGCGCTGCTTTCTATTGCACCTGAACAAATTTACTAGAAATATCAATTTATGAGTAAATAAAAGTGAGGTGTGTATGCTGATAGCCTGCGCCGTCCCGTCCCACATTCATTGTGATACTAAGAAGCGACAGAGGACGGACTACAAATAAGCGGGCGATTAATGTAAATAGACACGGAGCCGTGTGGTCAACACAGAGCGAACTATTCTTTCGCCTTTTACTAAAGAATACCGTGTGTGTTGGCCACTATCAGCGGCATACGCCAATTTTTGGAGGCTTCTCTCTCATTTCGAGATATGAAGCCTACAAAGCAAATACAAAGAGGAATCAATGACATATATACTCGTCAATTTGCCCTTATCTAGGTGTCTTATTTTGGAGCTATATTTCTGAGTTACTTGATGCATATGGTATGTGTGTATGTAAGATCTCATGGTCTATGATATATGTGGTATGTATGTAGGATCCATCGGAAAAGTGTGGCTGAAATTATATATTTTGCTAAGATATGGAAGTGCCTTATATATGAAAGTGTGTTATCCGAAGATGATTTGGGCATTGTGAATTGGTTTTGTTCAATTTTCAAAATATTTGCGAATGGAAAATCGGTTTACTCCTATCATATGCTTCTATTACTTACAAAAATGAGAGGGCATTGTGAATTGGTTTTGTTCAATTTTCAAAATATTTGCGAATGGAAAATCGGTTTACTCCGATCATGAAGAAATAGTTTGTCTTGATAGACTTGGGTCCATGTACCATGACTAGTTGCTCAAGTCTTCAATTGTGTCTCTTGGGATTTGTGTACTCCAATTTGACCTTATCATTCCAAAATCCTCTGTTTTCACATAAACGGATCCTGTCAACGGTTGATCTGTTCGCTTCATTTATACATAAGTATTCTGGGAACCTATTTTTGCTGTGTGAAACGCCACATTTTTGCAATCAAGGAAGATTCTGACATACCACGCAGGCAAATAATGAGCGTTCCCATTGAACTTCACAGTGGCGTCATATACTTAAGAAGAAATGTTCAACATATTTCCTGTCCCACCCGAGTAAACATGTGCGTCTAGTCCAGGGCCAGAGATGCGTATTTCGGATCTACATTAACCAATGCTACTTCACAAAATTTAATGGCTTTGTGTAGGTCACTAAGGTGATCCATTCAGGGTGCTTCAAAATGCTATATTCATCAGCGGAAGCATCATAGTCATAGCTATCAGTAATAAGAGGGCCTCCTGCTGAATAACCAAAATTTGTTCTCCATCATACATATAATAGGTCTCTAATGCACCCTCGCTTTGGACGAACTGTGCAACAGAAAGCGCAAGCTCCTCTGCATCCTTAACGATCATAATAATCACAAGTCTACAAAAAGATCAAAAAATACTTCTCGACTACCAAAGGGTTTTCTGCAATAGAGACTAATAAATAGAGGTAGGAATTTGTGTAATAAATTATCTAACAACAAAGATGCCGAGATGACACCTACCAGTAGATACAACAACAAAAACAAAATCGCCATAGGGAAGCAGATCCGCCCATGAAAATAACTAACCTGACAATCCCATAACTCTAAAGAAAAGAACGCAGGAGAGACTCTAATAACAAATCGAGGGTTCGTATATGCC
>Ga0181464_1001321_pt1 | contig 12374 bp, 16 predicted proteins | sample InSIn2gowninarea_FD_119074 | JGI IMG/M metagenome (GOLD analysis project Ga0181464, IMG submission 119074) | Clean room microbial communities from NASA Spacecraft Assembly Facility at Jet Propulsion Laboratory, Pasadena, California, USA -... ...
GCAACAGTCCAATCTCCAGTATCATCAAATTCCTTTTGGTCAAGATCCTCTTAACCTCCATGACCGTTGTTGTTCTGTTTGGAATGTTTAAGTCTTCTAGCTCCTCCTTGGTTTTGGAATTTAGCAGCTTAATGATCTTTTGTGTTTCTTCTAGCTTGTGCTCCAAATCTAATTTGCATTTTCTATTGCTGCCTTAACTTTGTGCATACGTTCTTCCTGTTAAAAAATGATATGTATTGAAGGCCACATGTATGTTATTTTGGCAGTTATATTTTTCCAAATGCTTTTCTTAGCCTCTGCTAACATTTGAATAAAAAAGGACTGGTCTTCATACTTTTGTAGTTGTTGCATGAGTTTGTAGTTATTCTAAAGTTTTGACAAATATGCATTGTCAGTTTTAAGTTTACTCTCCTCCATCTTAGCCAATTTTGTTGAATTTTTTTCTTTTTTTTGACTAAACTGTTGGTAATTCATCTAGAGCTCTTCTGTAGATTCTAAAATTGTAGGCATTGCTGAAGTTTCTGCCACTATACCTCTTCCTGATGTAGATACTCCTGCTGCATTCCACTGTTCTTTTTCTTTCAACAATGCTTCCATGCCTTGCTTCAACTTTTGAATATGTGCATTTTGCTCCACTACTATAGTAAAGAGTTTTTTCTTTCTCTATTTCTATATTGGCAACCTCTTTAGCTTGAGGATGCTCTGTGGAGGGTAGCTTCAATTGCTTCTTCAATTCCTGAATATCTGCTTCCTTGTTCTTGATGAGCTCTTTTGTTGCTTTGATTTCCTTAGGATCATGTCCTATTTTTATAATGAAATATTCCAGGGATTTGATACTGTTATATTTATCAAATGATGACACCTTTTCAATTTTTAGCTGAGAATACATCTTATTTAGAGATGATTGTAATTTGGAAACAATCATTTTTGAAGTAGTGAGTGATGAAAAGATCAACTCTCTAGTTTGTTTATGTAAATCGATCTAATCGATTGGATGTATTTTCTTGGTATCAATTGAAAAGATGAAGGCCTTATAGTCTTCAACACTCCTGGGGGTTGGCACTAGAGGTTCCATGAAGGCTATCTGGAACTGTCCCTTTTCTAAATCAAATATAGAAAGTAGTATGTGTTCGGTCTTAGTTGTCTACTTCCAAAACTTAGAGTAAGTGGAAGCCTTGAAAGATTCGTTCTTTAATTTTATTTCTCTGTATCTTGAAAATATACTCTGCTAAGTAGAAACCTATGAACTGGATGATACTGGAGATTGGACTGTTGCTTCTACAGTAGGTGATTGTACTATTTCTTCTAGTTGAGTAGAAGGAATGATAGGAGTCCCTGATAAAATCATTTTGGTTGGCTGCTCTGTGTCTCCTTCATCTACAGTTTCATCTTGAATGGTGATCACTTGAGGAGTGGCTTGAAAATCTGACTTCTGAGTATTATTATGGTCCTTGGTATTTTTCCTTTTGAAAACAAGAATTTGTGCAGCTTTAAAGTCAATTGGGGACATGTCTTCCCTATCCATTTTGAATATCTTTTCTTTAGACATAGGTGTCTACATGGATGACTGAGTGATCAATCATTCTTTAGGTTCTTATAAAGTACCTTCTATCCATTCTTGTTGATTGGCATATTGTTCAATCTTAGGCCTTGATGTGTGTGCATAAGAAATACTTTTTTGTTCCAATATAATCTTGGAAATGATGCCCTGGGGATAATATGACCAAGAAAAACTGAGTTTGAATTTCATTTGACTCAATATTGTATCTATTTCCTTTGCTGCAGCTATGGTATTGATGATGTAGGGCCCTATGTGAGTTTTAAGCTTGAATTGTGCTTTCTTCTTATAAGAGACAAAATGCACTTCATCCATATTTAACATTTGCCTAGAGTATTCCAATGCAAAGATCCTAATAGGTACCAAAAATGGCAATTGTAAGGAGGCAATTCTGTTCCATAAACTCTAATCTCAGTGTAGTTTTGGTATAGATACCGGTCTCCAACTTTGGCTTGCTCTGTTAAGTGTAAAAATTTCTTTATCTCTGGAGAGATTCTTGGGATTACATCACTTCTTAACAAACATAGTGAGGTATATACTAATTTATCAACATAATTAGTGTAAGAGTACTCCTCTAAGTTATTTCTAACCAGAGAAGTCTAGTGAATGACTAAAAAGGGGCTACCTTTGCTATTTGTCTTCTATAAAGGGAATTTAAATTTTTCTGACTGGTAAAATAACAAAAGGTAAAAATAGGATTGACTGATACTTAAAGTCACCTTCTGCTTTAAAATTGATAAACTGGCCATGGATTGAATTGGCCAAAAACTAACTGTAATTGAAAAGGAGGTAGGGCTGCTTTCCAACTACAAAAGTATATATAAATACTAACACTACCTAGTTTACCCATTGATCACTATGGTATCCGAGCAGTCGGGTTACCATAGAAATTACCTGCTTAGACATTTTAGGGAAAATTGAAGCTAGATATGGGGGACTGGTCCTAGGTAATTCAACATTTTCAGGAAGAATATACTAAAAAATCTGGGCTCTTTGAGGGAATGTTAGTTTTTTATATAATTCTATTAGAGTATCAGCAGAAAAACGCTGATGGGAGGTCTAATATTCAATTTGAAAGGCTTTGCAGATACTTTCAAGGGAGATAGGAAAAATGACTTCATTGTTCTGAGAAATGATTTCCCTTTGACTCAACAAGTATCGAAGGTGGCACCAGATAGAAAATTGAGGAAAGAAGTGAGTCTTGGGGAAGATAAATTGTGGGAGAAAGGATTCTCAGACAATTAACTCATCACTTTTATCCAGGTATTTCTGTTTTTCCAAATTATGGAGCTTGTAGAGATCAAATTCAGATAGGGTTTTTTGCAATTTTGTATATGGTATCTATTAAGGGAGCCTTGTCAAAGTCTGGTACTAGGGGAATGAGTGGATTTGACCATGTAGCCTTTCCCTTCCCTTATGGTTTGACATCCGTTGGGGAAACTATATGTGTTATAATTCCAACATTAAATTATCAATCCGGGACTTGTAAGCTTTAAGGCACAAGCACGAAGCATCTAATCTAAACTAACATCATGCAATCGGAAATCTATTCCTAAATTAAGTACAAAATTCCTATTCTTGAATTAAGTACATAATACAAATAACTGAACAATTTTAATCTCAATATAAGTAAAGTAAATCTTAATTTCAATCAAAACTTAATTTCAATGCATGTAAAACTTAACTGTAATAGAATCAATAAGATTTATTTCATATAAGTAATACAAATCTTAAATCAAACAAAACTAATTACTATTCAAAACAATATCAATCTTATGCTAATTTCAATCACTATTCAAGCAATTCTAATCACGGTTCAAATGAAACTAACTCTAATCAATATCTGAGCAATATTAATCACGTCCCAAGCAATACATATTACAATTCAAATGATTTTAAAGGAAATCCAAACAAGACAAATCACCATTCGAACGCTTTTAATAAGTAATGGAAATCTCAATCCATGACCAACAACGATTTGAATCTCGATCTAAGTAATGAAAATCTAAACAAAATCAACTCATATCTAAATGAGACTAACTGAAATCCAAATGAAATCGATTCAAACCCCCGAGGCATATAAGGCTTTCAAATTAACTTCTTATTTGTATTTCATTCACACCTTTAACTCTGCAAGACTTCAAAGGAAATTAAATCACAGGTTTGAATTAATATCTTTACATTATAGAATCAACACACTTAGACTTGAAAGACTTCATGTTGAAAATAACAACAAGAAATGCTAAAAATAGAAATGCTAAAAATAGCACTGCTATAAATAGCAGTTTGGGTACCAGTGTTGGGTTGAACAACAGGGAATGAAAAATGGAAGTGCTAAAAATAACATTCTATTTTTAGCAGCTCGGGATGGATTCCTATTTTGAGTCAGTCCCTGGACTAAAATAGGAAGTACAATTCGAATTTTAACTTAACAACTATTTGAAAATAAATTAATTAATTCACCATGAGTTAATTAGTTGTGAAAATTCAAACATGAAGTCTATGAGGATATGCAACAATTTATCCATTAATTGAGGAATTTATCCATCAGTTAAAGAGAAAAAGATGAGTTCTAATTTGAGTTGTAATTAGTTGGCTAAGTTAATTGAGTCAAGTCTAGTTAGATTGATTTAAACAGTTTGTTTAAATTAATGTAAGTTTAGTTAGTTAATGCATGCTTGCATATAACTATTGCACTTCAGATAACTGAATATTCTCTCATGAATAACTCATGCATGTCAGTTCAGACAAAGACCCAGTTGAGATCATAGGAGGGACAATGTACTATCAGTTGGATGAATTTTTTCCTATAAAGGAAACTCATCCATGGAGAAGGATTTATCTCCTTTAGGATTGCGTAGTTGGATCAGAGGTTAGTGAGTGTGTGAAGAGGCCAATTCACACAAGTGACAACACTGGACCCCAAGGAAAATTGGTCAAAGAAATAGGAGGCTTAGAGGCAGAGGAGAAGGTTTGAGAGAGGCCTTTGATTGTCTATGAGCAGTGGAGGGATTGCAGAGAGAACATGATAGCTTGTGAGCTGATTCTTTTTGTAATATAGACTATATTTCCACTTGTATGATAATACATAGTTGGGGTTTTAGGCTGAGGCTTTCCCCAGGTTATTTCTTCTATGTTATGTGTGATTGCTTCTCATTCTCAGTTGTATGTGTTCTCATTGACCGTGCTCAAATTGATTAAGCTTCCGCAAAGTGTTGCAGAAGTAGACCTTTGTTTTGCGTTTTAGTATATTTCATAATTTGTTGATCTACATTGGGAATTTCTACATGGTATCAAAGCAAAGGTGATCAAGGAAGAACAATATACAAGAAGGGAGATGTTCGAAGTTTGTGATTCCTGAATATAGAAATCGAGTTCTTATCACGTCTCTATTTCACCTATGGCGTTCAATGGTTTAAGACTCAAGTATGCCCTTGATGGCAGCTTGAATTATATAGCCTGGAAGGATCACATGGAGGCGGTATTAGAGGATAACGATCTAAAAGACTTCATTGATCAAGAAGTCCCCAAGCCAACTGATGCTACTCAGTTGACGAAATTGAAGAAATGTGTGGCTAGAGCAAGGAGAATGCTTCTATAGGGAGTTCAAGATCACATAGTCTCAAGTATCCATGGGAAGGAGACACCATTTTCAATGTGGAAAACATTGAAAGATCTATATCAGAAGAGCAGTGATCAGAGGAAGCTGGCGTTGAAAGACAAGTATTGAAAGATCAAGTGTGAAAAGGGCGATACGATCTCTACGTATCTGAACAAGCTCACCACATGCAGGGATGCGCTTGGAAGTGTAGGGATTGCGACAGCTGATGATGACATGGTGAGTCTTGCACTCGTCGATCTTCCTAAGAGTTGGCATAGCTACCAGGACTCGGTTAATGGAAGAGAGAAACTGCCAGATTGGGAAGGACTTTGGTCGGATCTAATGCAGGAGGAGATAAGAAGAAGCACCAGAGATGGTTCTTCATCCATGGAGGATGAATAAAAATGCACCTTCGAAGAAGGGGAAGGAGAAGGATTCTCTTTCCCAATCCAGTTCTTCCCAAGGTGGGAAGAAGTTTGACAAATCGAAAGTGTGATGCTTTCGTTGTCATGAGGTGGGCCATTTTGCTACAAATTGTCCACTGAGGAAATCCAAGAAGGGATTCGTTGAAGGATCAGAAGGTGAGGCATTGGCCTCACAGTTCAAGTTGGATTTCACACTGTTCACACGCATGGTTTCATCCATAGTGGGAAGTGGCTGGTTTATTGACAATGGAGCTTCTTTCCACATGACTGACGATAAGAGTTTGTTCATTACTTTGGAGGAGAAAGATCTCCAAATACTCATAGCAATGGGTAATGATGAAAAGTATAGTGTCTCAGGTGTAGGTATGGTTGTTTTTCAGAGGGAGCATGGAGCTCACATTACCTTTATCGATGTCAAGTATGTTCCAAGACTGAAGAGAAATTTGGTGTCGATCACAATGCTAGAAGATAGAGGCTATGATGTAGTCTTCAGTAAGGGAAAGGTTTTCCTTAGACACATCATCACTAGACAGGTGAAGCAGATTGGTTCACTGGTCAAGAACCTGTATGCTCTTGAGGTTCAAGATGCACGCAAAGCCTTGAGGAGCAAGGAAACTGATGGAGACTTGGTGGTTGAGAGGGAGAGTACATTACCTCTCAACATGCAACGCTAGAAGAAGTCTCAGACAATTGTGGAGGAGCCACGATTGGTGAAGCAACTTCAGGAGGTTGTGGAGCATCCGCAACTAGAGAAGTTGAGAGGAGATCAAGTAGAGACATCTACTCATGCAGAGACCTCCAATAGGGGGAAATTTTGAGCCAGGTTGGCAGAGGGATCACATGCATCCATACATCCAGGTAGGAGGTGGGGCGATGTGGAGTGACAGTCCCAAGAAGGCTGGAATAGGGGCAGGATCATTGAGATACCAAACCTCTTTGATTCGAATTTTCTACAGGAGCTTTGATGAGGAATAACAGGATTGACTGACTAGGTAGAGACAGATGCGAATGGAGCAGTAGAGAGAGCTACAATGAAGGAGTCCCAGGACTGTGTAGAGCTAGCAAGCTGCAATAATGCGAGAGGCACAGGAGTGTTGCACAAGTGCAGGATGGCACAAAGAGGTGTGCAGCGATGCGAGATGCATGGAGTGTTGTAGCAGCTCAGAGGTCAGAGAGGGAGCACTTGTTAGCAACAGGTAGAGCTTCAACATCGGAGTATGTTTCTAGCCCAACAGAGAGGTTGGTGGGGAGTTTTTTGTTTTTTGTTTCTAGAGTTGCTGGAGCGACCACACTTGGTAGAAGTGTTGCATGCAGAACATTCCAAAGGTACAGGATTGGGTTCGAGTTGAATGCCTTTCTTGTTGAGAGGGAGTGTTTAAAATAGCAACAAGAAATGCTAAAAATAGAAGTGTTAAAAATAACACTACTATAAATAGCAGTTTGGGTACCAGAGCTGGATTGAGCAATAGGGAATGAAAAATGGAAGTGATAAGAATAGCATTCTATTTTTAGCAGTTCGGGATGGATTCCTATTTTTAGTCAGTCCCTGGACTAAAATAGGAAGTAAAATTCGAATTTGAACTTAACAGTTGTTTGAAAATAAATTAATTAATTCACCAAGAGTTAATTAGTTGTGAAAAATCAAACATGAAGTCTATGTGAGGAAATGCAACAATTTATCCATTAATTGAGGAATTTATCCATTAGTTAAAGAGATAAAGATGAGTTCTAATTTGAGTTGTAATTAGTTGGCTTAGTTAACTGAGTCAAGTCCAGTTAGATTGATTTAAACATTTTTTTTAAATTAATGTAAGTTCAGTTAGTTAATGCATGCTTGCATATAATTGCTGCACTTTAGATAACTGAATATTCTCTCATGAATAACTTATGCATGTTAGTTCAGACAAAGACCCAGTTGAGATTAGAGGAGGGACAATGTACTATCAGTTGGATGAATTTTTTTCCTATAAAGGAAACTCATCCATGGAGAAGGATTTATCTCCTTCAGGATTGCGTGGTTGGATCAAAGGTTAGTGAGTGTGTGAAGAGGCCAATTCACACAAGTGACAACACTGGACCCCAAGGAAAATTGCGCAAAGAAATAGGAGTCTTGGAGGGTAGAGGAGAAGGTTTGAGAGAGGCCTTTGATTGTCGATGAGTAGCAGAGGGATTGCAGAGAGGACATGATAGCTTGTGAGTTGATTCTTTTTGTAATCCAGACTATATTTCCACTTGTATGATAATACAGAGTTGGGGTTTTAGGCTGAGGCTTTCCCCGGGTTATTTCTTATGTGTTATGTGTGATTGCTTCTCATTCTCAGTTATATGTGTTCTCATTGATCATGCTCAAATTGATTAAGCTTTCGCAAAGTGTTGTAGAAGTAGATCTTGTATTGTGTTTTAGTATATTGCATAATCTGTTGATCTACAGTGGGAATTTCTACACTTCAAAAATCAAAGCTTATTTCTAATTTAAAACTACCTAAAATGAACTTAGAAAATCTCAATAAGCAACTTCCTATAATCAGAGTATTAACCTATGATGTCCACATGATCTTGCTACAATTTCATTGAATCCCAAAACTATGCTACAATTTTTATTAATGATTAATGTTCTACCTCACTACGTCTGGGCACTCTCATGTAAAACACGATGCTACATGAATTCTATATTATTAAGAGATGTACATGATTCAAAATTACGAAGCCAAATCCAATTGGAGTTCATGACACAATTATTATTGAAATTGGGTGTTCTTCTAAATATTCATAACCATGGGAATATGATTAAAAAATCATTCATGCACATAAAAAATTAATCAATACAGTCCCTTTATTCACAAAGTTCTAGAAACAATGCATCCTTCTAAATCTAAAGAAAACATGGCAAGTGACTTAAGTACAGAATGGGAAAACAAAAAATCTCAGATCTATTTGGAAAAACAACTTTAACACAAGATTTGAACCTCTGAATCTCAATCAAACACATTTCCTATGATCTATATTAATTACAAGACTTGATTCCAGGTTATGGTGGGCCCTTGCCACCCCCGTATCAAGTCTAATTTAACTCAATTCTTTAAAAACCAAAACAAATCATAATACTCACAAGAAAATAAATATGGAAACCAGAACGTAGGTTTTAACCTCGTACAGAAATTACCTGCATACGAATTCTAAAACACAGAAAATAAACAATGCGAGAGCATAACACATAAAACACATATACACAGAGATTTTCCCCTGGATCCCAAAACCAGGACTACCAGCTTGATTTTTCATTATGTTCCTTTCAATGTTACAATACATATTTATACATGTCGAAGCATCCAATACCATGGACTGAAAACCATCGCTTTCGAAACCATGGACCAAAAACCATCACGTCCAAAACCATGTGTGAAAATCATGCACAAAACCATAGGTAGGGCTGCCCAACCTAATATAGGGTCCAATTTTTTTTTCCTGGGGCGCTGCCTCAGACCCCGTAGAGGTGGGCTACCCGCCCCCCTCAAACCCCTCCAACAAGGGGGAGGTTACCGCCCCCCCATTGTGCAATCGACACAGCAAAGGGGCCCCCCATTTAACCCCCCGATTCACTACGTGGGCTAGTCGTGGAAAGAATAACACAACCCAACCTTCTCCCACTTGTTGTTTTCTTTCCACAAGGGGCTACAAGAGAGCTTAGTCATTTATCTAGCCCTGCAACACCCATTGTTTCTCCACACCAAGAGAACTTCTCAGAGCTCATAGTTTTTGTCAATGCATCTGAAGTATTCTTCAAAGTGTCCACCTTTACCAGCAATAGCTTTTTGTCTTCTATCATATCCCTCAAAAATTGATACTGAACATCAATGTGCTTTGTCTTTGAATGGTAAGTAGGGTTCATTGCCAAGAAAATTGCACTTTGTTTATCATAGTCTATCCTTATAGCTCCCTGTACTAACCCCATACTTGAACACAATCTCTACAACCAAACTACTTCCTTGCTTGCATGAATGGCTGTCATGTATTCTGCCTCTGTAGTTGATAGTGCCACTACAGATTGTTTCTTACTCATCCAACTAAATACATCACCAAATAGGTTAAACACATACCCACTTGTAGATCTTCTTTGATCTAGATCTCCAACCCAGTCTGCATCAACAAAGCCATGGATATCCAAAACTCTGTCCAATCCTAGTCTTCCTTGGTAGCACAAACCATAATCACTAGTGCCACGCAAATACCTGAAAACCCGCTTCACTATTGTCCAATGCTCCTTCCTTGGTTTTGACATAAACCTGCTCAATACTCCCACTGCATGTGCAATGTCTGGTCTAGTACATACCATGGCATACATCAAGCTACCGATTGCACTTGCATATGGAACACGAGACATATCCTCTTCCTCTTCTTGTGTCTTGGGACAGTGTTCAGCAGATAACTTTACACCTATAGGAATAGGAACCTTCACCAGTTTACTATCCTGCATATTAAACCTCTACAATATTATCTCGAAATACTTGCTTTGGTTTAACCAGAGATTCCTCTTTGCCCGATCTCTTTTAATTTCCATGCCCAAAATATAGTTTGTAGCACCACTATCTTTCATGTCGAATTTGGACAATTGGGTCTTCAAATCCTGGATAATTTCTTTGTCATTTCCAACCAGCAACATATCATCCACATATAAGACCAGATAAATAACACGGTCACCAATTAATTTAAAACACATACAGTGATCTACTTTGCTTCTAGTGAAGCCAAGTCCCTGTATAAATGTATCAAATTTCTGATTCCACATCCTTGGTGATTGTTTTAACCCATATAAAGACTTCTTTAACCTGCATACCAGTTCTTTCTTACCCTTCACCGCAAAGCCTTCAGGTGCTTCATGTAGATTTCCTCTTCCAAATCCCCATGAAAAAATGTTGTCTTCACATCCATCTATTCTACCTCAAAATAAAAAGCAACAACAATAGATAAAAGTAATCTACTAAAAGTTACCTTGGCAACAGGAGAAAAAATATCACCAAAATCAATTCCCAACACCTAGGAATAACCTTTTGCTACCAATCGAGCTTTGTATTTCTCCACCTTTCCTTCAGCATTTGTCGTCTTCTTAAACACCCATTTGCTGCCAATGGGTTTCCTTCCAACTGACAACTCCACTAGATCCCAAACCTCATTTTTGTGCAAAGATGCCGTTTCATCAACCATGGCCTCTTTCCAGAGTTTTCCATCCTCTGAATCTACTGATTCCTTCACAGTTATGGAATCATCATCAGTAATAGATAAAGAAAAATTTGAATAGAAACCAGATGGACTATACCTTTCTGGCTTCCTTGTTTCTCGAATTGATCTTCTCACACCTGGAGTTTGTGGTTCTTCATCTTCTGATTCCTTCTTTATTGTAGGGTTTGATTCTTCCTCCTTAAGCTCAAACTCTATCTTCTTAGGTTCCTTTGGTTGGACTTCATGTTTAATAACATCTTTTACCTCTCTAAACACCACATCTTGGCTGTACACGACCTTCCTTGTTACTGGGTTCCAAAGCTTATAACCCTTTAAATTGTCCTTATACCGAAAAAATATGCACTTTTCAGATTTACTATCCAACTTGGTTCGTTTCTCCTTTGGAACATGTACATATGCATCACATTTAGATACCCTCAGATGTGAAAGAGAGGGTTTCTTACCAATCCATACCTCTTGTAGAGTCTTATCCTCCAATGCTGATGAAGGTGATTTGTTAACCAGGTAGCATGCTGTCTCCACCGCCTCTACCTAGAATTCTAGTCCTAACCAGACACCACTGAGCATGCTTCTTGCCCTTTCCATCAATGTCTTGTTCATTCTTTCTGCAACTCCATTTTGCTGAGGTGTATATGGAGTAGTCTTTTGCCATGCTATACCACACTTCTTATGCAATTCTTAAAATTCCTTACTGCAAAACTCTCCACCGTTATCTATCCTCAGGACCTTTATCTTGTTCTCTGTCTAGTTTTCCACCAGAGCCTTAAATTCTTTAAACATGTCAAAGACTTTAGATTTCTTCTTAAGGAAATATATCCATGTATTCCTTGAGAAGTCATCTATAAATGATACATAGTACATAGACTTACCTAGTGATGGAACCTTCACAGGTCCAAACACATCATTGTGCACAAGTTCTAATATCTGTTTTGCCCTCTTACCATGAGAGGGGGAAACTCACCCAATTTTGCTTCCCATATACAAAATTTTCACAGAAATCAAAATCTAGAGAGCTATTGCTCATACCTTCTACCATACCTTTACAATGAAGTATTCAAAAGCCCTTCTCTCCAATATGTCCAAGCCTTTGATGCCACAACATTGTCTTCTCTCTAGATACCACTAGATTTTCTGCTCCCCGCATCAATACTAGTGCTTCCTGAACCATCTTGCAGGTATCCTTCTCAAACACTGTTTTTACACCTGCATCATCCAGCTTGCTTATAGAAATCAGATTTCTGGCCAATGCAGGAATATGTAGAACACCCGAAAGTGTTCTAACCCTTCCACCTTGCAACTTCAGCTTTACTTTTTCGTGACCAATGATTCTAGCCTTCTTATCATCCCCTAAGAAGACATCACCACCATCGTATTTCTCATACTCGCAGAACCACTCTGTATGGGGAGTGTAGTGAAAGGATGCGCCTGAGTCAATCAACCATGCCTCATGATCTACATGTGTAATTGAAGAAGCCAAGTACACATCCCCACCTTCATCTAAGGTGGTTTTCACCTTTATACAAGGAGCAACCTTAGATCCCTTTCCTTTATC
>Ga0181464_1000964_pt1 | contig 12333 bp, 5 predicted proteins | sample InSIn2gowninarea_FD_119074 | JGI IMG/M metagenome (GOLD analysis project Ga0181464, IMG submission 119074) | Clean room microbial communities from NASA Spacecraft Assembly Facility at Jet Propulsion Laboratory, Pasadena, California, USA -... ...
AGTATTTTCTTCTTTAGGAGTTCAAAAATCTCATGTTCTACCTTTATCCATGAGAACTCCCTCGCTTTTGTACATTCTATGATAGGGACCACAAGGCTACTAAAGTTCCTAATGAACTTTCTGTAAAAGGTTACCAAGCCATGGAAACTCCTAACCTTAGTGATGCTTCTTGGGTGAGGCCATTCAACAATCACATTTACCTTTTCTTCTTCCATCTTGAGACCCTCTTTAGAGACCATAAATCCCAAAAATACTGAACTCTTTGAAGAAATATGCATTTCTTCAATTTGGCATACACTTTCTCCTTTCTTAATAGATCTAATACTAGCCTCAAATGATACAAGTGATTTTTCACACTCTTACTAAAAATTAGGATATCATAAAAATACATGACCACAAACTTACCATTTTATTCTCAAAGTATCCTATTCATCAACTACATAAAGGTACTTGGTGCATTGGATAATCCAAATGGCATCACCAACCATTCATTCAACCCATATCAAGTTTTGAAAGTTTTCTTCTACTCATCGCCTTCCCTCATTCTGATCTGGTAGTAGCCACTTCAGACATGAATTTTATTGAAGTAGCTAGCCCCTACCAAGACATCCATCAAATCATCTACTCGAGGTATCAAAAACCTATACCTAATGGTGATCTTATATATGGCTCTACTATCTACATACATTTGCTAGGAGCCATATTTCTAGGGAGTTAAGAGTGTAGGGGTTGAACAAGGACTCATACTCTCTCTAACCAACCCTTTCTTCATCAATTCATTTACTTATTTACTGAAATCAACATTTTGTGCTGGGCTTAGTTGATAGACTACTTGATTTGGAAGGGCTAATTTTGGAATTAGATCAATGTGATGTTGTATATCTCTCTTGGGTGTGACCGAATGTGGTATAGGAACCTCTTCTATCTCTAGTTGTTTTATGCTTAAAGTGTAGCACCAACCAACCTCTCATAGTTTTGTGATGAATTCCTTTCCTATCAACAAATTTTGACTTGATACTAATTCGTTAAGGGGTAAAGGTGTTACCTTTACACCATCCTTTCAGAATGTTTAGGTATTCTTGCCTTCATCATGGAGAGCCCTCTTATCAAATTTCCATGGCCTCGCAAGCAATATGTGGCATGCATCCATTGGAATCATATCACACCATACTTCATCTTGATATGTATTCCCAATTGAGAAACTTGTCAAACACCTCTTGTCAATAATCACCTCATTTCCTTTCTTAATCCATGTAACACAATAGGGAGTAGGACAATTCTCATAATTCAGTTTCAGTTTCTCAACCATAATTTAGAGACCAAATTTTCACAACTATGTCCATCTATGATCATATTACATACTTTCCTCTAGAGGTGTACCTTATGCAAAAGATATTTGTACATAACCATGAATCTCCACCTTCATCTACTTGCATGCTGGTCTTCTTTGGGATAATCATTTCTCTCCTTATCATGAGGGTTTCCCCAACATCTATTGTAACTTCTATTTTAGTCTCCTCCTCTTCTTCAACTAGAGAGACTCTAGCTACTCCCCTTTCATAATCATCATATTGAGGGCACTCTAATGCCTTATGGCCTTCGTCACTGCATTTATAATAGATGAATGGATTCCTTGATTCATTTCCATTCCTACCTCCCCAACTACCTCTACCTCTTAGATATCCTCTTCCCCTTTAGGAGGCACCTTGAGCATGTCAACTTGATCCACTTGCGTGCTAGGGGTCAAATATTCTCCTTTGAAGAAGCTAGATCCACCACACCCTTGATTGGATGTGGGTGTTCCTCCCATCTTACTCCCTCTATTAATCCTCTTAATCTTCTCCTCAACTTTGAGGGCCATTTGGTATGTATCTTCTATAGTAAGGGTATGATGCATACTTATGTCATCTTGAATAGGGAAACTAGGGCCATTCACATACCTCGCCACCTTTGTTCCTCTGTTTCATTATGATTCACTCAAATGGATAACTTGTAGAACTCATTGGTGTAGTCTTCAATACCTTATTCTTTCTGTTAGAGATTCTAAAATCTATGAAACAAAGTTTGGGAGTAGTTTGTAGGAATTAATTTTGTCTACAAATTTTTCTTCATGTTTTCCCAAGATCTAATCTTATCCTTTCCTTTCCTCTGATGTTTAGTATGTAAATGATCCCACCATATTAATGCATGTCCCTTCAACTTTTTGCATGCAATCTTCATGTTTTTTTCCTTAACAAGGCTACTCCATTAAAAATACTTTTCCATGCTATTCACCTAATTAATTAGCTCCTTTGATTTTAAACCACCAGCATACTCAAGAACCTCAATCTTGATTCCATATCGATTCCCCTTCATCCCTTCTAAGGCTTGAATCAACCTATTATCAAAAAGCTATACTGCTCCCATTAGACCTTCTTTTTCAGCCTCCATCTCAGCCTAAGATCCAACTTCCTTGTTCACACTTTCTAGATCTGATCGTAAATCTAGTTGCATGTTGGGATGTACTCACCCCATATGGTTAATTGACCCCACTAATCATGTTATTTTTGCATACAAATTCTTAATCTTCCTATTCATATGGGCATAGCACCTACCTCAGGTTCTTCTAGGTGGCATCTTCTCCTCAAGTGAGATCACACCTGCTCTGATACCAAATGGTGTAGATTCATTGCAAGAGACTAAAAATGGACTCAAGGGTGTAATTTTAGTTTGATAATTCAATAGAAAAAAATTACCAAGAACAATAAAGAATTTTGCCAACAATGAATCTACACTGCTTCCTCTAAGAGGATTACAAGATATTTATTTACAAATTCCACCTCCAATCCTAGCTAACGAAACTTACTAAAAATAGTACAGTTTCTATTGAACTTGTGAAAATTCGCTTCCTATTTTTAGAAAGGCTACAAAATAACTCAGATGAGTTTCAAACTATAATCATGCATCCATTATATAATAATCATGCCTTTTATAAAATAACATCACTAAAATGATAATATTAAAAAACTAACACTTTCAAAAACTAGAATATAAATTTTCATGCTAAATTTGGTGTCTAAGATGAAGTCTTTAGGTCCTGAAAAGTGTTCTAAAAATTTGAAGGCTCTCTAGGATATGCTTGCCAAAGCATAGAGAATTCAATTCTAGGTGATTTGAAAAAAATAATGAGCCCCAATGGGTGCTCGGTTCAAAAGTTATGGCCCTGACAAGGTGACCCAATATTTTAGTCTCAATAAAGTGCATAAAATAGAATAACTAATAAATTGATTGCTTGTCATAACAATGAAAGAGTCTTGTTTAAATTTATAGGAAAGCTGAAAAAATCAAATCCATATGATCAATAGGAAGAAGGAAATAATCACAACCATGAATTGATAACTAAATGAGATAAGTATGATAATAATTTAGAAGGAATTAAAGACATTATATGAAGCATTATCAACCTAGTAAGTCCTAAAAGAAGAAGAAAATACTAAAGTTAGACACATTAAAAAAATCTAGTAAGCTTAAGATAGTTATACTCTAATAGCCCCCTTAAGCGATACCAAGAAGGAGTGTGGAAAACTAACTAAAAAATTTAAAAGTAGTAAGTTTCACAAATATGAGTTCTTACAATAAGGCCTAATAAGGTTGTATGAACAATAGCTACCAAAAAATGGTTGTACAATTATATTAAAGATGATAAAAAATCATAAGGAAAAAACCATTTACTTGTAAAGGAAATAAATTGGGGAGGAAGATGTCTTCATCAAGACCCCAAAGGACAACCTCCATCACCCCAAGCAATCCACATAAATTAAGAAAATGAGATGATAAAAAGGCTTCATGAAGATGTGCATAACTTATTATCGAGTATAAAGATACTCCAAGATAGGAACTCCATCTTGGGTATGGTGATGAATAAAATATATATGAACATGAATGTGCTTTTGATGCTCAATAACATTATGAGAAATATGGATGGTGCTTTGGTTCACAAACGAAAGAGCTATAGCCTAATCATGCGGGAAACTAAACTTTGTCAACAATTGTACTCTAAGCCAAGTTATCACCTACCTAGCTACCAATATCATGGAAAATTCCATCTATAGGTATCAAAATCATACTATAGAATATAAGTTAGCCTTATGAGTTGGTTTTACCTCAACCTATAACCTTCATTTTTTACCATTTATATAATATTTCTTTTATCTACATAGTTTAATCAACAAAACCAAAAATATGGTTAGATGTTTTGAGACACTAAGCCTATAAAATAAAATCCATATTGATAAGAACAACCAAGATGATCATCCTATTATTTGTGCAATATGTTTATTTGATTCATTAACTATTTTTAATTTGAAAATGTAAGAAATAGTTATGGATTTGTATCCATAAAGGAGATAGAGTTCCCTAAGCAATAATTGTTTAATGTTCCATATAAAATATGCAAAAATAAGAATAATTAATTTTGAACAAAGAGAGTATAAATTAGGGTTATGAAATTGCATCATATAAGAAATTTCTTATAGTTTATCTCTTTAAAGTGAATCTCCTCATTATCTACTACTTTAACAAAATCCAATAGAGAATATATAACTTAAGTAATTTAATAAAAAAAGATCATATAGTATTTTTATAGAACCAATTGGAGACTCACCATCTCATATAGTTTATTGACTATAATATACATAATTCAATGACTGTAGGATATGCCCAAATTTAGCTTTCACTTAGATGTTTATGATGAATGATTTGATAGACATGTATGCAAGCTTTGGGAAGATACATAAAACCTATTTATTATTTTAAGAAAATTCAATAGAGGGAAACAATCTTATGGAATTTATTGATATTAGGATGTGACCATATTGTGTTTTAAGTAGAATACCAATGATGAATGTTTTGAAATACATGTATGCTAAATTTAGAAAGATATATAAGGCTCATGTATTATCTTGATAATATTTAGTAGAGAGACAACATCTCGTTTAATTCAGTAATTGCAAGATATATCCATATTGGACTTTAACATGAATGTTTAGTAAAACTATTTTGATAGACATGTATGGTATATTTCAAAAAATACAAAAGGCTTGTGTACTATTTTCATAAAATAAAATAGAGAGGCACTAGCTCATGGAATTCAATGATTCTAAGATATGCCCAAATTAGAATTTTACTCGTGGAATCCAAAACTTACATAGATGTAGTTAGATTATGGTTAATAAATTTGTTCATACCATTTGTTTCTAGACGATAACTCATTTTCTTTTTGAAAATAGGAAATTTACAAAGAGTTTGAGAGATTATCTTTTAATATGAAATTAGTAGGATATGTTCCTAATATAAGATTTACTCTGTACTATGTCAAGAATGTTGGAATTTGGGCTTGATCAGATTTGAAGTTGACTTAAAAATTCACCCTCAATATTAGGATTATCACTCCCTATTCAGAAATATGATCCTTGGTGTATTTCATTGAAAAAAAGCCATTTTTAAGCCAAAATGTAGTTGCATTTTAACCAAAATGAACCGATATTTCAGCTTAACCCAAATGTAACTATGTTTCTATAGATATAATTTTGGGCAATACACTTCATCTTGCTTTGTGTCTTTTCATATTATGTTAATTTCTTCTCTAGTTGTTTCATATTCTAGCTGGTGTGTTCTCTATACGATGTTATGTATTTAATTATGAGCTTGCTCACGTAATTATGTTGATTGCAATGGATTTTTGGTGTGTATCTTGGTATAAGAGACCAAGTGAAGTATGGTGTGTTGGATAAGGGTTTTAGCTAACAATAAGGATTCTACATTATTGTTCCATTTATTTATTGGTTCATTATTATTTTAGATTCATGATATTGTATTTAATCCATATTTGAATATTGTTAAATGTATGTAATGTTAGTTTATTGAATCTATTTAGGTTCTTCATTTGGTATCAAAGGTTTGACTGTTTTGATTTGATGGGATTGAGAAAGCTTGGTAGATTAGAGAGTTAAAATAAACTTGTGGGGATGTTGGAAATAATTTTATGAAATTATTTTCTAGTTGATTCTTCATTGGATTTCTTATTTCTCTAATGTAATGTCTATCAACACTAGCTTTTTGCAAGTACTAGAGTTTAATAAAAAGCATTTTCATTTTTGGATCATAAAAATGAAGATATTGTTGATGGGTAAAAGGCTATGGTAAATTATTGAATATGGTTATTTTGAATTGGAATATTGGATCTCTCTTGAAGGAGAGGATAGAATATATAAGAATGAGGAACATCATCTAAATTATTTATCTCTTTTAGATATTATAAAAAACATGAAAAATAATACTTTTCCACTTCTTGCAGGTTGTAGTCTTGACAACTTGGGAAGCATAGAAGAAGTTTGAATTTTATTTTAGGGGTGATAAAATCACTCAAGAAAATATTTTTTTGTGAGAAAGGGGGAAATTTCTTGTTCTAGATTTGAGAAAAATGTTGAAGAAGAAGAAGGGGCCATTGTGACTCCAAAAATAGGTTTATATTCTTCTATAGGAAGAGGAAGAAGAAATATGTTATTGATAGAGCTTATGAAAATGAAGAAGAAGCCATTGTGATTTTGGTTTTTGTCGTTGGAGTACTTGAAGAGTGCATTTTTGAATATTGTCTCATAGAAGAGGCATAAAATATTATTCTAGAATTTATTTTTGATAATTATCTGAAAAATTCTCATGTTGTTTATGGAAATGATATTTGTGATGAAGGTGCAGCTATTGAAGACTCTCTATTGAGAGATAATTGTTATGTTATATTTCATTGAAAGGGGGAGAATAATGAATAAGAAAGATGTGTGATGAAGTATCAACTTGGAGAAAAATAAAATGGAGTGGATAGATGCCTTACAAAGATTGTTCAAGAATTTGAAAAAGAAGTTCCAATTGTACTTTGGTTTGAAGATTGTTCAAAAGAAGTAAATTATTATTTTGAAGCAAAACCAAATTTTGTGCACATGGAGGAATGTTTCAGGTAAGACCATTGTTCAAGAATGGGATATGACTATTTTGAAAAGGCTAATTTCAATGTTGAAGAACCAATTTTCATGAAAGAGTGTTGTGTTTAAGATGAAATGCATGATGATTATCTCATAAAATCATATTTAAATATTGGAAAAGAATCACTCATAATGAAGTGTTTATGTCAATACCATGGGATGGGTATATCTTTTACAAAATCATATTTTGAATATGATCTTGTTGAGAAGACCATGGCTGATCGAATGTAGGATTCTTGCTTAGATTTTGCTGATACAGAGAGGAGAAACCTATTAGTACTATTCTTTATTTTTTTCTTGAGAAAGAAAATAAAAAAGATTATATTATTAAAGAGGTACATGTTGATGATCATCATGTTCTAAGAATAATGGGAACTAAATTTTTGAACATTGTGGAACATGAAAATGTTCTTGAAGAGACAAGCTATGGATCATTTAAAACTTAAAATTAATTTATAAAAAACAAAGATTATTTTCTAGAGATAATGTGTGGGGCATTTTTTGAAAGATTTTTATATTATAGGTGAAGCATTGGACTATCCAAATAAGAAAAATGTAGAAGTACATGAAGAGAATGAAGTTTTTTAAAGTGAAGAAGCTACAATGAGCACTCTTCATATGAAGGAGAATATTATTGTTAAAGGAAAAATGAAATAGAATAATAAAAATTTATCATAGTATGGCATAAGGTACTTTACTCCATCCTACAAAAGAGAAGGTGAATATTTTTTATAATTTTGTTCATTTGTTGATAGCTTTGATTGTAAAGAGTAGGATTTTGCATTTGTTGGATAGTTTGGACGCTATTTTGTTGAGAAATGTTATGCAAAAATATTGAATATCTTACAAAGCCATAATTGGGAGCTTACTTTTATGAGCAAAAATTGAAATTTGATTTGTATGTAAAGGAATCAATGCAAAATATTTTTGAATAATAATATGAGCTTGAAGATATTCATTTGAAAAGGGGTTACAAAGAAATTGAAGATAATGCTATTTTGTTAAGGAATCATCCATTTATTGCAAGTATGGGTAGTCATATCATAACTAATTCTAATATGAGGAACAATTATTTATTAGTTGTATACTTTTGTTGGAGAGTAATTTTTTGTTTGAAGAGAAAGTTTTGCTATTTGCATTTCTAGTGAGTCATTTTTTTGCCACTATGTTTTATATAATTTGTGTGAATGTGTGTGAAATTGTAGTGTGGTATGATGAAATGGCTCAATTTAGAAATTGCTCATTTGGAGCATGTACTGATGTTTGTAATTATAAATTTGATTTCTCATAGAGCAACATTGTAAAGAATTTGACTTTTGATGAAAAGAATACTTTTGATGAATGGGGATTTTTTCATCAAAAGTATCCCATATTTTACTTGTAGAGGACAATAAGCATGAAGCATAACAACTCATTCGAGGAACAAAAGTGTGGAGGGTGCCCAATTTCTTTTTAACTTTTACAATTTTTATTACAAAATTAGAAGAGGGATAAAAGGCTATTTCGATCAAAGAGTGGTACTTCATAATTCATTCCCAAATTCCTTTAGCATCAAAGGGGATAATATTGCAATTTATACTTGAAAAAATTTGAAGTTGACTTGAAAATTCAACCTCAATCTTGATATTTTTACTCTCTATTTAGAAACAGAATTCTTCGTGTATTTCCTCATAAACATAACCATATTTAAACCAAAATACAATCATATTTCAGTGAAAATACAACCACATTTTAGCTCAACCCAAACACATCTACATTTTTATAATTATATTTTTGGGCATTATACTTTGCCTACTTTTGTATCTATTCAGATTTTATTCATTTCTTCTCTAGTTGTTTCATATTGTGGTTATTGTTTTCTCTCTAAGATGTTATGCATTTAGTTATTATCTTACTCATGCAGGGTTGCTTGGATTCAATTTTTGGTGTGTAGCTTGGTGTGAGAGACCGAGTGAAGTGTGGTGTGTTGGATGAGGGTTCTAGATAAACTCCATTCAAGATTGTAAATCTTTTTTCTAGTATTAATATAATATGTTCAAGATTATTGCTCCATTCATGTATTGGTTCATTACTATTTTTTATTCATGAGATTGTATTTACTCCATATTTGAATATTCATCAATGCATGCGATTTTGTTTTATTGAATGTATTTAGATTCTTCAAAGGAGGAAGAGAAGGAATAAATTATTTGTAATTTCTTGCTATCTTCATTACCCTCTATATCATGCCTTCATCCTTCATTTTGCGAATCTAAATTTCATTTTTAAGTGTTGTTTTAAACTAATCTCTTAGGTCTATTAGGGTCCTTTTTACTACTGTCATATTTTATATTAAATACGCATTGCTTTAAACCAACCTTTTAATTTCTATTAGGATGGTATGAAATTTCCTTATAATACCATGTTAATTTACTCATCACTAAATCTTATTTTTAGTGTATTATATGGTCCTTGATCGTTTCTTTTTTCTCTCATAAATTGTTATCCATTACCAACACTAGCTTTAGGTATTTTGGTATTTGGATTCATTGCAACAACAACAAAGGTTCTCATGAAATTTGAGAGGGCTAATAGACCCTATTCAAAAATACTTGATCTTACATGTGAAGATTCTTTCTCTAAGAAAGAAGGTTACCTTTACTTTGTATTTCTCCAAGAAGTTAGATTTAATTTTTTTTCTATAATGTTCATGTTCTCTTCTTTGTATATAAAGCTAATTTTAAGCCACTATAAACCACTTAAGAAATCTAGTTAAAATAGCTCTAGAAAAATTTGTACTATAAATTTCTTTAGCAACTTTGGGTCTTGCTCAATGTACCATATTTCCAATTCTTTAACCTATGATACCACTTAATACTTGTAATTAACAATGGTGTTCTACTAAAAGATATCCCATTAAAGTAATCCCTATAATCACCAATATGTTGAAATCATGACACTAGTAGCAAGTTAGACATTCAATAATAATTCTATGCATCTAAAATGAAAAATATCCACTTTTTTCTATGCTTGAATCAATTTAAAAAATAAGAAAGAAAAATAGTAGCACAAGTGATCTTAGCATATACATATATAAAATAAACAAACAGGGAAAAGAAATACCACAACTATCTAAAATTACTTGTTGATTGCATTGACCAATAGTGATTGATGAAAATAATGCATCTTGAGAGAAGAGCCGATTGTTTCACAAAATTTGAATGCTAATTTTTTCATGGAAATGATGCATGGTCCTTAACTTGTTGATGTAGATATCCGATTTAAGTATGTAGAACCAAGTTTGAGTTTCGAGGGTTCGTACTCTTGATAGTGTGCAAATAAACATTACAAATTATAAAGGCGATAAGGAACAAGATTTAATATTGAAATTTGGTGTAAACGAACTGCAATGAACTTTTTATTCCTCTAATATAATAAAAAAAAAATTTGTATGAAAATATGTATCGAAATAAATAAATTTCAAAAACAAATATTAACTATATAAATATATTTTTATAATTTTTTAGCAATTTGTAAATTGAATAGCAATAAATAAGTAGTTTTAAATAATCAACACATTTGTTTCTCGCAATTTGATACAAATTTTGGTGACATTAATAGATTTACTATAATCTTTCAATTTAATATTCAAAAAATAAAAATTCAAAGAATCATTGGGTAGAAACGAAAAGAGTTCTTTGATATTTGAAAGGAACTCATGGTTTTGGTCTCAAATACTTAAAAGTGAGAGACTTAAAATTGATAGGATATTTTGATTTAGAATTTGAAGGTGATAAGGAGAAAGGAGTTTCTACTTGGCTCAACAACTATTTCTTGGAGATCATAAAAATAATCCATTACAACAGATTCCACTACTGAGCAGAATATGTGTCTGCAATAGAGGAAACAAAGGAGATTGTGTGGCTTAGGAAGATACTTGAACATTTGCAGGATAAATAGCACTTCCCACTCTGCTTCTAATTGACAATACTTATGTAATCAAGTTAGCTGAGAATCCCAAGTTTCATTATCGAACAAACCACATCAACAAGAAGTATCATTTGATTCAATGTCATGTAGAGGTCAAAATGATTTGGTTGAAATAACTTCACCAAGGCGGTTAGAAGAGTTAAGTTTGAGAAATTCAAACAAATGTTCAGACTTACATCAACCTTGTTATATTAAAGGGGGGAATGTTAACAACACTAATCTAATATGGATTGTGTTGTAGTAGTTAGATAGATTTATATTTGATGTAATCGGGATATTAATCCCAAAGGTAGTTTGGGAGTTGGTTCGTGTAACCTCTCCTTTCATAGCTTTAAATAAGACTCTCAAATGTAAGATCATATTCTCTTTTTCTTAATATAAACATGGAGTTCAATCTGACAAATGAAAGGGTTTGGAGGATTGAGGGAGTGATACAAAAACCTTTATCATGTCATTTACAATACATATTTGATCTAAATATCGTAAGTATCATTGTTATCTAATCTACATAAATTGAATACTTTAGGTTATTACATATTGTCTATATTTTATCATTTTTTTACGATTCACAAGTTTATTTCAATAGTAATATTCTTTATCTCATTAGGTGATTATACATAATTAATCAATAGTAGGTTTCATTATAATCATCCACAAAGATCCTTTGCACTTATAAATAATGATAAGGGCATAAATATCTATATCTCTAATCATGCGAAAGTGAAACCAAAATAGTAGAATTTGAAAGACTAATCACATGCATAATATTGAGCAAAGGAAAGACTATTTGGCTCCCCAATCATGTGTAAAATTCAAAGGGGGGAATTGTTTAATGCACAAAGTTTGCATTGGTATCCATAACATATTACGAAAATATATAGTTAAGATCACAACTTCCCTAACTAGCTTGGGATACATGGTGCTCATCCATCAATAATAGTTCAAAGGATAAATATACACATAAATAAGGATGATTCTAATAGGTATGGATAACCACTCTTCCTAATTGAAGTGGATATTTACAATACAACCACCCAAGCTATGATAAAAAAAGAAAGTGCTAGTTTAAAAGGGAGAGGGAGTATTAGGTACGAGTATGCAAGTGAGAATACATATGTACCAACCAAAATATGATGTAGGTGGATGATCAAAGCTAAAATAAAAGAGGTACAATGTATCTTGATGATTAAAGGAAAATCAACGTTAAAGAGTAAACGCTTTAGATTTCATGGTTGTAAGAAGTATTTTGAATTAAGGAGATAGTGTTACAAGAATCATCATATATTTGTAAATATTTTCTTTAAAAATTTAATGTATATAGAGCATGATTTTCTTAAATATTTCCAGG
>Ga0181464_1001334_pt1 | contig 12333 bp, 6 predicted proteins | sample InSIn2gowninarea_FD_119074 | JGI IMG/M metagenome (GOLD analysis project Ga0181464, IMG submission 119074) | Clean room microbial communities from NASA Spacecraft Assembly Facility at Jet Propulsion Laboratory, Pasadena, California, USA -... ...
CATTTTTATGGTTATAATGCATCACCATATTCCTACCATAACACTAATCACTCTCAACCTTGGCAACATAGGAACTATTTTCAGTATGGAAAACCTCCTTAACCAACAATTGGGAAAGAGGCATAACTATCCTAGAAAAATTCTCAATGAATATCTGGTAATCGCTGACATGTCCGAGGAATCCTTGCACTTTCCTTTTTGTTTTCACTGGAGGAAGACACAAAATAACTTCTATTTTAGCCAAGTCTAATTGTGGATTCCTTTATTAGATGTCAAATGACAAAGAAGTGTTCCTAGTTTTCACATCAATATCCATTTATTTTCACTCAAAGTAAGGTGGGCTTCTTGTTAATGAAAAATCATTTTTTCTATGTTTTTGAGGGTTTCTTGGAATGAGTTGCCAAATACTGAAAAATCATCCATATAAATTTATACAGGCTCGAGATAAACAAAAATAGTTAGCACTTCCCTTTGAAAGGTAGCTGTGGAATTACATAGCTAAAGAGAAGCACTTGGTAAGCGAACATCCCCCATGGGCATGTGAAGGTGGTATTATCTTGATCCTCAGGTGCGACCTGTATTATGTTATATTCACTGAAGCCATATAAAAATGAAAAGTACTTTTTACTAACAAGGGTATCTGGCACGTGATTGATGATAGGAAGGGGAAAATAGTCCTTGACAGTGGCTTTATTCAATTATCTATAATCAATGCAAGTGCGTCATATCCCATCTTTTTCTAGGACTAACACTAATGGAGAGACCCATTGGCAATCAGAGTGAGATAAATTAAATTAGCATCTAATATTTTTTATAATTCTTCTTTCACAACTTCTCTTAGTGCAAGGTTCATGCACATTTGGGGTTGTTGAACAGGTCGGGCTCCCTCCTGAATATAAATATGGTGAGTATAAGTTTAATGAGGTATGTCTTACATGTCCTCATAACTCCATGTAAACGCATCAAAATGGTCTCGCAGCAAAGTAACATGCTACTCTTACTGGGATGAATCTAGGTCCGATCTAATGTGTAAATATTTGCCCAGACTAATCTCAAGAAGAGTGGTCTCAGGCTTAAGAGTATAGGAATATGCTACTAGAGTTTGTGATGAGGGAGGTTGAGAACTATAACTTTCTTGAAAATTTAGACTAAATATTTGATGAAAAATGTCAAAAAATTTTATTGTATCTATATTGTTCAAGAAGTCCCATAAATCACCCTCATGGGTAGGCATGGTATGATGACGAATTAAAGAAACAGATAGAGTCTCCTCATCATTATATCATAATGTATCCATAAGTTATATCGAAGCTCTTGAATGGATCTAGCAGGTGGATACAAAGTGAATTTCTTCCTAGCGTCTCCATGGGAAATATACATATCACTAGAGTGACATCGAATATAAGCACCAGTTGTGGTAAGCCATGGTCAACCCAAAATCAAGGGATATCTACCAACATGATTTTTTGGCTAAAGCACAATAAATATGTAGGGTATTCTCAAGAATCAATTGAAACAACCACATCATCCAACACATCTTTTGGATTGATTTTAGATATGTCTGCATTTTCAATCAAAGTAGGGGTAGAAAGAAAATGGAACAACCCAAGTTGATCTAAGATTTTCCTTTTCATAACACTGATGGTTGACCCTAGGTATATTAACACATTGGGGACAAGGATATCACCTATCTGAACATGAATGACCAGGTTTATGAGATCAATATATTTCACCATTTGTGCACATACTATCATTAACTTGGCTACTCTACCAACAAAGTGAATGGTCTAGGATTCTACTCTCTTCCTCCTTGGCTTCTTAAAACAAGGTTCCTTAATTAATTCTTTTACGGATGTGGATTTCTTTAATAGCCTAAAGCAAAGGGACCTTTAAGAAAATATTTCTAAGCTTGGAAGTGAGACTAGAGTTGGGGTCATTCTTCTCCATAACTAGCCTCTCTGGATGGGGGGCCATTTGGAGAAGATACTAACTCTAATCATGCAGGAATGGGCTGAATGGTGACATTTTCTATCTAATGATCAAGACTCTTTCCCTCATTTTTCTCCTCGATAATCATCTGGGTTGTTTTTTTTCTAGTTTTATACCCTTCCCGATATCAAGTGAAGCTTATGAATCCCAACTTGAAATGTTTGATAAGTAGGAGAAGTGAACGATCCAATAGAGTGAACCAACTGTAGCGCTTTATTATTAGGATTTGGTACCAGTTGAGTAGGTAGTTAGGGTGGTCTCAAAGGTCATTGTAAAGGTATTGTGGCATCGGTTGACTTTGCTGAGGTTAGGTAGGAAAGGATGGTTGTGACATGGGGTAGGGTGAATTTGTAGAAGGATATGATGGCATCAATGAAAGATAGGAATAATGTGAATGGTTTTAGCCTCTCCATCCTTATTGCCAAGATTAAGGAGGTTTTCCATACTGAAAATAGTTCCTATGTTGCCAAGGTTGAGAGTGATTAGTGTTATGGTAGGAATATGGTGATGCATTATAACCATAAAAATGTGGTGAAAGTTCAAGAAACATAATTGTACCTACCTAAGGCTAATTTTTATGTGTTCCCATAGTATGCAATGGCTCAGGTTCGTAATTCTCTCCTTCAAATGTTTCTTTCAATCCTGGTATAGAGGGGCATTCCTCGATAGCATGTTTTCCTAATGAAATTACACATTTATGATCACTCTTAGAATTAGGAGGACACTCTCTTAAAATGTGTGTTTTCCTATAGTTTGGACAATAAATAGATAATGCCTCTTGTTCTTCTACTAATTTCTGTTGAAATTTCAAGGAATCTATTTTCTTGCTAATAGCATTCATAATCTCAATTTACATGTTGTCCATTTAATTTTCCAAACCAACCATAATAGCATCAGTAGATCCAAGTTTATTATTCCTACTTAGACTTCCACTACCGGATCTAGATCGATTCCCTGAGAACTTGATGCACAAGTCAAAAATTTGATGAAAAGAATCTTGACCAATTTCCCCTTGTCCTAATAGATTCAAATTATGTCTAGAATTTTCAATAAGCCCGTGTAAGAAAAAGGTTCTAATAGTACTTATGTCAAATTTATGTTTTGACTTTCATAGGATATATATAAATCCATCTAAATAATATTCCAAGGTCTCATCATCACCTTGCACAATAGTGAAGATCTAGTGCTTCATTTCTCTAGTTTTGCAATATTATTGATATTTGGTTAGAAAAACTCTCTTCATTTGGTCTCAAGAAATTATGGTATTTCCTCATTGTCCCATGAACCACACAAGGGTGATTCATTGAGATTCACAAGGAATAGTTTTAATTTCTAAGCTTGTGTAGAGTAATAAAAAATCCTACATAGTATATCAAATTCAAACATAAAGGAATTTGGATCTTCGTTCACCTTAGCATGGAAATGAGGAAGGGTCAATGGCAGAATGTTCTTCATTTGTGCAGTCATCTCTAAATTCATGATTGGAAACCCAAAGGTGGATTGTTCCTCATTTCCCTGATTCTTGCGAGTCCCCTTAGCATGGTCCTCATGATCTGCCATTTTTGTACCTCTAATCGAACCGCTCTGAACAAAAGTAGAAAGTTGATTATGGCTCAAATTAGTCTTTTGATTACCACACAGAGACTACTATTTCCAGAATTCAAGTGGACAATTCTTGCATGATGAATCTGTGCATGTTTAGAATTTCTTCCTACAAAAGAAGGCCTAGTTTGAGAAAAATGTTCAGAGATATGAGTGTTTCTTCAACCCTTGTTGGGCTTCATAGTAGACTTACCCCTACTGCAAAGAGAGGAAAACCAGAAAGTTCTTACCACTTACCCCTACTGCAAAGACAAGAAAACTAGAAAGTCCTTACCAAACTTAAAAGCCTCCCTGACAACTACATCAAAATATTGGGTGCTAGAGTTGTAGTTGGACAAACTCATTCAATACTTGATTGCCAAGATTAATGATATAAAATTTCACCAAATCTCTTCCTATCTTCCGTAATTACATTTGGAGAATCAAAGAATTACAAGGAAAATAATACTAAAAGAACTCTTGTGTGGAATCAAAAGGAAAATACTTTATAAAAACTCAATGAAAGGAACTTCACATCAATCTTCATCAAATGGAAGAAAAAAATTAGAAGTCTAGTGAAACCATAAGATAGACAAATAATTAGGTTGTGAAGTGCATTTGTCTTTGTTACAATTTTTATTTCCTCGTTTGTTCCTGCACAACAACTTTCCTTTCGTGCATTAGAACTATATTCTTATACTAAAACGATGTTCCTGTACTCGGAGTGTGTTCTATTCCTGCACTGAGTATTTTGGCTTTCATAGAAGAATTTTGGGTCCCTGTACTATGGTACTTTGTGTCTTTACAATGGTACTCAGTTCCTATATTGAGCCTGAGATTCTTGTACTAAGAAATCAATGTTAATGTGTTGAGCATTCGAACCACTAGCATAAAATGTAAAGTGTTCCAATTAGAAATTAATTTGCAAGGAAAACCAGGGCAAAGGAAATAATCACACATAATTAAAAGACTCCTTATCTAATCTTTCATTCAAAAGTGAAGATTACTTCAAAAGTAAAAGGAAATGTCTACTATAACAGAAAGCTTATTCATGTGAAAATGATCATCTACTCTAAATACAAATCATCCTTTCTTTCCTAGATGACTATAGTGATATTCACCAAATCTGCACTTTTACCGAATAGAGGTTTTAGTTCAAAGGTTCCTTCACTAACTTCCAGTCTTAAACTAAACTATTTCCACAAGAAAATAAGCATACTCACAAATCCTCATAATGTGGACAACACTTTATTAATGATCACATAAATATAACTAAATTATATCGAAGTGAAAGAAAACACACTTGCATAAAAAAAAATAGATCCACTTGCAAAAATAAACACCCTTGTGGAAGCAACCCTCACTTGCAAAATTAAAATACACTAGTGAAAGTAAAATGAAACACACCCTTTGCAAAAAGCAAAATATACATCAAAGGAAAGAAACGCTATGAAGAAGACAAAGATGTATTAGCTACATAAAAAGGTGAAATACCTGTTGCTCCAACCTTGCATAAGGAAGTATATCTAAGACACCTTATGAAAGAGGGAGAATGAGCTATGTTGAATGTGCCCTAGCCAACCAGCCAGATTTGGATGCTCAAATAATGCTTCACATAAAGTATCAGAACAAGAAATGAATAACTGGCATAGCTTCTCATATTAAAATCAGTAATTGCAATTGTACATCGTGGATTGCTATATCTAGCCCATAAGTATGGAGATAAAAAAATTGCGGTATAAGCTAAAATTTCTCAAAGTATCACTACGTAGTTCTACTAGAAACCATATTAAATAACTCATGGCCGCAACAAAAAACAAACAAAAGTACAATCTTAGGCTTTCAGCTGTTTGACAAAAAGACTAAATCATAGGTATTCAGTTGAAACCCTGGCCTCCATATCCCATATTTTCCTCAATGCTGCCAGCCCAAAGGAGTGTTGTTGATATTTTGGCAAGGAATGTGCGCAGATTACTAAGTTGCAATGGCCTTTGGCTATGAACAATGTTGATGCTACTAACTGCAGTGGGTACAAGAATTTTCCTGCACCAACTCCATCTTACAGAATGATTAATACTTTAGCTCTATCAAAATACCTTAGGAAGTAAAATATGTAAGTTGCAAAGGTAAATAGGGTATTTTCTCTTTTTAATTAGTAATTCAGTTCATGTAAGCCTTAACCACGAAAATCATGAAAAAAGTGTAGTTATAAGTGCAAGGGTTAGAAGAAGTGTAGGAATAAATAGGTTCCAAGGGTAAACAGAGGGATTAAGTAATGTGTTTTTGGGTAAATTGGAGGTTAAAAATAAGGAAATTTTGATGACCAACCTTACCCAGGAACCATAATATTTCGCCTAAACCAGGTGTCTGATATATGTAATGGTAAGCCCGAAACGACTTCTTTCTTTATGGAAGCTACAAATGGTAAGAAGAAAAGGAGATAAGTAGAGAGGGGGTTACCTGGCCAAAATTTAGAATGCCAATAGAATTCGAAATTATAGTGTGTGAGTTGGAATTGAATGAGAACCATTACCAAGGGGTTACTAACTCCTTAGCATATCTTTAAGTATTCGAAATGAAATTTCCTATAACCTGTCCATATGACAGAGTGGCATGGTCATTTATAAAATTAATGCATAAGAAAAGAAAATAACTAAACCGATACCGCGTAATTTTACAGAACGTCACACACTGAGTGATCTTACAATAGAGATGCAAAAATATCAAATTTAAGCCATTATAAAGAGAAGTCATAAAATGAAAGTAAAGTTTCTATTTGAGAGAATAATTTTATAATTTCATTAAACCAAATATCAACACTGTACAGGAAAGGAAGCTAAGATAAAAATCTCGTCTGATTTTGGAAAACATAGGAATATCGGGATGAATGTCGCACATCATCGTAACAGATATGGTGAGTCGCTTGCCTAAACGTATTAATATGAGAAAATACGAAAAATTTAATAGCCATAGGAAGCTTGGTAGCTATGTTGGTGTCTATATTAGCCAACATAGAAATTGAAGAGTGAAGCAAACAAACTCAGAAATAACTCAGTCCACCTATGCCCGCATAACCGCTGGCAACAGTAGAGGAGGGCAGAAATGTCCTGAGCGAGTCGTAGAAGGCTAGTAGGCCAAAGGAAGTTTTTATTTTGGGATTGAATTCAAATGCAGACGAATATACACACATACAAATGACATTCCCTACAACCATGAATGTGATAGAAGAGAAATCACATGACATAAACGAACTAGGAATAGTTGTTGAGAAAATGAAACTTTAGAAATTGCATAGGTTACATGGTGAAAATATGCGGTTCCTTAATGCCTCTGTCCTTACTATAATATTGGAGAAAATACTCAGTGGTGACTCAGTGTATTCCTTCGATATGGGATATAGCTAAAATATATTAAAGATAAATTCAAATTGTGAATTCGAGAGTACCTATATGCCCCTATGTACCGACGCCTCTCCATGAAAAATATCTAAATCTGTAAATGGAACCATGCCTAGAGTAATTAGGTCAAGCACATTGATAAAACATAAGTTAGAGTCATGTATCATTGAACAAAAAATTATTTAGGGTTGTATTCAGTGAAGTAACACTAATCAAGGTTTACCTGTAAAACTAACAGGAGTAAACATGGTCGAAATCTATGTTTGGAAAAAAATGAACCGCACATATTGATAGAGGTGGGGGCAGTTTCGATCATTCGATATTAAAGGAAAATGAAGAAATTATAGTTATTAACATTGAAAATTCAAATGAAATGCTTATGTACGGCATAGATCCAAGTTATTGTTCTCTTACTAGTGGCAGGTAGGGCGAAACAATCACGAAGAGACACCCGCAACGGTTGGGATGAAAATTATTTTCTAATCGTTCCTTTGGGACTATGATGGCGTTATTCCAGTGCGACACTAATGACGTTAAGGAGGTTCTAGCATAATAACGTGAGGCCTTCATGCTATGGTAAGGGGCATAGCCCACCAAAATTTGTTAAGATGCCTTTGTGTGCACAGTGTGTCACGAAGAGTATAATCCATCTCCCAAATGGTAAGAGGGAAGTTGGATCGACAGTTAGGTTTTGAGTTCTCGCTAGAGCAACCATTGGATTGATTTGACCCATCCTCGCTGTCAACAAAAATTAAGAAATCCATGACTTAGCACCCATTTGATGTGCACATGACATTCAATGAGCTGGACGAGAGGGATTAGTAGCTAGTCCTTCCAGGTATAAATTGTTATGTGCATTTTGGTACTTTGTGCGGTAGATCTTGTAATACATACCAGAGAAATACTAAGCTTAGGGAATAATTTCACTCAATTATACATTCATGCATCAAACTAGCTGAGTTCTTAATAAACCGTAGATGGGTTAGTCCATGAGAACCTTGGGAGATACATGCCTAACGGTTGTATGCCTCAAGAAATTATACTACCCAAAAAAATTCACGTTAATAAAGAAATGAAGGGTAGTTCAACCTTATAAAGTAAGGGTAGTAAATAGGAACAAATCATAATGTTTCCATAAGTATTAAGCTCATGTATCAAACCATCTCTGATTGTAAATATCATAGTAAATCCCCTTGTTGCCATAGTTGTCATTTACACTAGAGGTAAGGGAGAGGGTCTATGTGGATGTCTAATGAAGGTGGATAAAATAGAATTTGTAACATAATTTTATGTCTAACATGAGGTAAGGTGTGTCATATTTTCGTTTTAGGAGTACACAATATTAAACACTTCACATTGGTGAGAAGAAATGATAGTCGAGACTCACATAAGTTTTATGGACTATGGTTCTTAAGACCAAAAAGTGAGCGTTGGGATCATGAATGAGTAATCACTATATATTACTAACATGATAACAAATCCAAGAAAATTATCATATGAGCCTTAGGTTCAGGTAACCCAAAGTCTAATGAGGCTTATATTAGGACAAGCATAAAGGTAACATAGTAGAATGAGGTGAATCGAATACAGTCCCTTGTCACTCTAATCCTAATAAGCACAAATGAATTATATAATGCCTTTAAAAAAATTGTATAACTGAGGCACATGACACAAACATGGCTATGTGGTCTAGATGGTAAACTACTGTCAACGATATCCCACAAGGTCGACCATGGTCATTTATATTTAAATAGTGACAACCATAGTTAACAATGTTCCCCCATGGTCATACTTAGTTAATAATTGTAAACCTTTGTCAAACAAGCTCAACCATCATCAACCATGGTCTAACAAGTTGAACCATGGTCACCATTGTCAAGCGTGATCACAAAGTTACACATGGTCATCCATGGTCACATTTAGGCCACCATAATCTATCATCATCTATATCTCTCATCAACCACGGGTAATCCTGGTCAACGAGGGGTAATCCTAATCAACCAAGGGTTACATGGTCAATTAATGTCAACCATATCCAACCATACTTAGCTAATGTTAACATCAGTTGACTAAGGTTTAATGCAGTCAACCATGATCAACCTTCTAAACCATGGTCACCATTAATATAAAGTGAATAGTATCACTACAATAATCATTAACATTAATGTAAAATTCTTAGCTTAATGTATAATAAATACATTATTACATTAATGGTTGACCATAGACGACCTCCATCAACCATGTGTTGAGAAAATTGCAATATGGTTGTCATTGATGTCAAGGGATTTGAAGTAATTTTACCTATAGTAGACCAGGTTAAGTGGTCTTACAAATTTCCTAGTTAGATACCCCTCAGAGAGAGTTTTGCAATAATATATAACACTTTAGAAAACACCCAAGGGATCAAGAGTTATTCAAGTCAGAAGTTCAGTAAGTTTCCAAAGCTACAAGCTTCCACACATTGGAAGAAGGCACACAACAATCTTTCTTCTGGTAACTAACTTGCAATTTGATAATGCATGATGGATCATTTCATTAGAGGTTATGGTGATACCAAAATCATATGATACCACAATTTACAAACTCCACAATAACAAAATCTATGGGACTACTAGATAACATAAATGCATTCCTCATGCCATGAAAAATTAATAAATGAAAATGTATAAAATAGATAGAACTCGAGGCCTATACTCCATGGCTAATGAGGTGGCATAATAATAGGTGGTCAAATATGATTTGATGAAAAGGATGGTATGACATCTAGTTGGAAATGAAATCTACATTATGATGACATGGCATGATGTGGAAAGGATAAATGGCATGATTTGGAATTTTTTAGTGCCCAAGTAAGCCTTTGCCAAGTGACACATGACACCAGTCATAGGGTGACACAAGATAATGCGATGATGTGGGATGACAGAATGGAAGGATAGAATGGCATGGATGATGGTCTCTAGGTACAAACATATGTTCATTACTAGATGGATAAATTCAGAGTGTACTACAAAGCGTATGAGGTTTTTGGAGGATTCAAAATTTGCATGGTGTCATGGTTAAGAGAAGCTGAAAGTCATGAAATTTTCTTGTTATTGAAAGACAATTTCATGTCACGCTGCACCAATTTTAAGACATGTGATGTTAAAAAAAGGATGTGGCACTCGAAAGAAGGCATTAAATGGAGTATTCATTGCTTATACATAATAACCATTAGACAAGAACATCATGCTCCAAGTCAATTTTAAATAACAAAGAAAATGGTCAAAAAACAAGGAATTTGGGATCCCTTTTGTACTGTGGCATGTGGATTCCAGCTGACTATGACACAACAAATTAACAACATTGACTAATAGGAAAATGAAAGGTGGCTGGAATGAAACAGTGATGACATTAGTGAGTGACATGGCACATTATTAGGATTTGTTGGAAACTAGGATAAGACTAAGAGGGAGGGGTGAATCAATATTAAGGCCAATTTAAAAGGTTATTACCAATTTTGAAATTTGTTTCCTTGTCAACCATTCATGTGAACATGCCATGACATATTATTTAAATAGATACATAAATCAACACATGAACCATAAACAAACATAAGAAACTTATGATGCAAATAATCTTATGTAGAAACCCATAAAGAAGAAACCAAAATTTTTGTTTGTTATGATGTAGATCAAAAGACACCATTCTTATTACATCAACTTTTTTGTAAGAACCCGCTCATAGGAAGAACCAACTCCCCTAATTATTTTTCTAGCACACAATAGTAGGAAGCATCAACTCCCTCTTTGCAAACATCTCATGAGATTACAACAAGTACCAACTTTTTGATTTTGCAAGCACCCACTTGTAGGAGGAGCTAAGCCCCAAAATATTCTTCAAACACTTAGATTGAAGCACTAACTTCTTAATGTGTAGGAACTAACTTGTTGAACCCATATACAATTGTTTCATGGTATTTTCAAATTTTATCCATAGCTGTCAGTTCACGTGTTCTGATCTTAGCTATGGCTCTCAGTGAACCTAATACATAGCCTCAACCAACTCTCGACCTCTTGTTATCTTAAACATCACTCTTTATTCAATCCAATCATGCTCTCAACCTACTCATTCAAACTACATTTAGATAGTTCTCACAACCTTCTTATTCATGCTACATGCTAGAATAGTTCTTGGGATTCACTTCTTCTACATAAACACATGGCCTTGGTAAGCTTCTTTGATAGAAACACACTCAGCACATGACATTATGATTTTTAATATGCTGGATAACCTCTTCTTCCTAACGATTCACCCTTTTATAGTTTTGATCTTCAGTTGCATCTCTCTAATCACCACAGTTCATATTTGTAAATTTCTTAGCAAACATAGCTTGAGGAGAGCCTTCAGTAATTTCCCCATGGCTCGAGATGGTACTTCAAAGTATATCTTTGTCTCATCCTCCAAGCTTCAGTAGGACTTCCTTCAAATCATTGCATTATCTCAACCAACATGCTCCTCTCTTGTAGCTGATGTTTTTCACGAAGACAACCTTAACAAATTAATGGCATCACTAACCATATCCCTAAATTGTCCTATCTTTCATGGTTTCTATAGCTACCTTACACTTCTAAGGAAAAACTATGGGCTTCACATATAGTTCTTGGATTTTAGTGTGAGATTCATTTACTAGGCCAAATTTACCAATAGAATCCTATCACTAAATTCTTATAGTTGTTGAATCAATGCGATAACCATTTAATTTTCCTTAATTATACTATCCTTCTATAGTTGTCACACATAAATCACCATGGGAAATCACCTTGCAACTTCTCCTAGTAAATATTTCCTTTGACCACATTAATAGACACAATTATCAAAATGACCATTGAGAGTTTCTTTAGCTCATAATTTATCTTTATTTTGGCTCTTGAATTCCAATTTCCTTTTCCTTATTGCACCCCTCTAACTCTGGAACCTTAACACATGCAACCAATATTTATAACCATTCCCTTAGTAGGAGGTAATTAACTCCACCAAAGGTCTAAAACCTTGCATCCTTATGTCTTAAAATTATACAATTGCATGATTTGTGCCATGGAGGTTGATTCCATATGTTAAGTGTAGCAGAAGTGTGGAAGGTAAACTATCGATGGAGGGTGAAATATAGACTCACACATAATGAAATTTAGTAGATGAAGAACCCCCCCAACATGGTATAATGATTTTTAACAATAAATTCATTCCTGAGGGAAAGTTAATGTAACAAATGAAAGTCACTAAAATACTAGGTCCACAAGGTTCCCATTCATGCTATCTTAGACACTCTCCTATTGGTTGATGGTGATGAGCTAGCGAGTGATGTGGAAACCAATTGTCAGCGACATTG
>Ga0181464_1001336_pt1 | contig 12323 bp, 8 predicted proteins | sample InSIn2gowninarea_FD_119074 | JGI IMG/M metagenome (GOLD analysis project Ga0181464, IMG submission 119074) | Clean room microbial communities from NASA Spacecraft Assembly Facility at Jet Propulsion Laboratory, Pasadena, California, USA -... ...
ACTCTATCATATCAGTAACAGAGGTTCCAACAACAGCTACTGTGCTTCAGACAGCAGCAACACCATCTCCAGTCACAGTCACCGTCCAGCCATCCGTAACATCTATGCCGTACGATGACGGGCAGTGGCATACGACATATTACTTCAAAAGTACCGTTACACCGGCCGCCCTGGACCAAGTCGTGACAGCCCCATCTACACCTGTCCCAACCTCATCGGTAGACCTTGGACAATGGGCGGCTTGGAGTGGAAAGGGTGCGGAGACTGTACCTTGAATGGTGTAGGTCACGCATGGTTTGAATAGGAAACTACTTATCTCTGCCGCTGCGCTTGCAGTGCAAAGAATGACAAACATTTAACATACGATGGCATGTGTCGGCTTCTCTACCACATTGTGGCCAGTATGTGTGAAAGCTGCAATACTTGCACTAGCTTGAGGCACCACGGCAAACTCCTACAAAACCAGTGGCTAAGAGCAGATTTTCAGCTCAAGCCTAGGCAGGAAAAAATCAACTTGTTGCCTGGACAAAGCAGTTGACTCAACGCGTCCTACCAAAGATTGCTCCTGCAGTATTCCAGCCTGCAGTGATCTGGATCGCTGTTCTCAGCGTCAGCAGACTCGCATGCGGCATCGAACAGCTCGCAGCGGCGTCAGAGGAGGTGCTGAAAGACTTCATCGGGATTTTGACGTGTGCAAACAACGTTGACCGGAATCACGGTTTCCTGAAGCAAGATTGAATAGCACAGGGGGTCCCCCTTGGAAGTCAATACTTCGGGATTGGCCATCTAGAAGTAAAAAACCCGGGAATTAGGATAGTGGCTTAATAGTGAGGCCTGAGGATTTGGCTATGGAGGAGGAATAACAGATGAGAAACAAATAGATGGACAGAGGTTTATTGGTAGAAATGAGTCAGTGTGGCCGCATATAATCAATATGAATTTATTACATGCATCCAGCAGTTTCGTACATAATCGCAAATCGATGCAACGTAGAATCCTACTAAAGCCATATAGCTTGAACAGTTCTTGCTCAAGACTCCAGCATTGTTATCACTAACATCGATTCCCCATATGCAGTGGCCAGCACATGAAGACTCGACAGGGAGGCTGTTAAAAATAGATATTCGTATGAAGCTTGCGAATAGTAGAGTGTTATTAAACCGAGATTAAATACAGTTGGTTCATACTGCTTGGGTTGAGATTCTTAAGCGTGCAACAGGACTACTCGATATGACAATAGATATCCGTCCATCTTGATGTGCTATGCAGTAAGACTATACATCTAAGAGGTTACAGGGGACATGGGACAAGTAATAGAGGCGCCTACATGCCAAGGCTGTTAGTTCCCGCTCCGTCATTGCGTAAGTCGATGGTGGTCGCAGCTTGTGCTATACACATGCACATGTGCACTTACATTTCTCGGTACATGTCCACAGCCATTCTAAGTCGCGAAGTTTCTTGTGTATAACTACCGCAGAGGTATTTGCGACTCTCATTCTAGAATACCATACAGCCTCCGCCACAAATGACGGACATGACGGGCTCTCCGCCCACTGCAGAGGACCAGGGTCGTCTGCTGGAGGAGGCTTTAGGAATGGTGAGACAACAAGCGAGTCAGATGCGAAGATGCCTAGAAAACCCTGGAAAGCTCATGGACGCCCTGAAGTGCGGGTACGTAGGCAAGGGAGTCGTGTATAACAAGCACGGGAAATGCTAACAGTGCTGACAGGTCGACGCTGGTCTCAGAGCTAAGGACACCAACCTTAGGACCTAAGCAGTACTATGAACTTTACATGGCCGTCTTTGATGCTCTGCGGCACCTCTCCGACTACCTACGAGAATCGCATCCTGTAAATCACCTTGCCGACCTCTACGAGCTGGTTCAATATGCAGGCAACATTATTCCGCGATTGTACTTGATGATCACAGTAGGCACAGTCTATATGGGTGTCGAAGATGCGCCAGTCAAAGAGATCATGAAGGACATGATGGAAATGAGCAGAGGTGTACAGCATCCCATAAGAGGTCTTTTCCTGCGATACTATTTAATGGGTCAAGCCCGAGACTATCTTCCGGTTGCGAAAGAGGACGGACCTCAAGGTTGTTTACAAGACTCGATCAACTTCATTCTCACCAACTTTGTTGAAATGAATAAGCTGTGGGTACGGTGGCAGCATCAGGGTCACTCGAGGGAACGTGAACAACGGACGCAAGAGAGGAGGGAGCTGGAGCTGTTGGTTGGCAGCAACCTAGTCCGACTGAGTCAAATGGTGGATCTGGAAACATACAAGAGCGTCATAATACAACCGTTACTGGAACAGGTGGTGCAGTGTCGAGATGTGCTGGCACAAGAATATCTACTCGAAGTCATAACGAAAGTATTTCCGGATGAGTATCACCTGAACACTCTGGATCAAATGCTATCTGCTATTGCTAGGCTTAACCCTCATGTTGACATGAAGAAGATTGTCATTGGTCTGATGGACCGGTTATCTACATACGCTCAACGAGAGAATGAGAGCCAAAATACGGAAACCAAGGGAAGCAAAGAAGCGAAGCAGAAAGCAGAAGAAGAAGCTACTTTACGACTACTCGAGAAATTGGAACTGGAAAAGGACAAAAAGTCTGCCCCTCAGCCAGAGCAGCCTTCTCAGACGAATGGAGATGTCCCGGCCAATGCTGAGGCAGCACCTACTGAGCCTGAGCCCACGAAACCAACAGCCCAACCCAACGGGGACGTCAGTGAAGGAGTTGGGGGTGTCAAATTATTTGAAATATTCTACGATCAGGTTGTTAGTCTCGTCAAGACTCGAGGTCTTTCCATACAGGACACCATGGCTCTTCTTACCTCATTGGCGAACCTTGCCTTGAATATCTATCCCGACCGTCTGGAATACGTTGACCAAGTCCTGTCATATGCGAGCGACAAAACACGCGAGCACAACGATTCCGCTGATTTGCATTCCGCACCAACCCAATCAAACATGCTCAACCTCCTTCTATCACCGATACGCATATACTTTTCTCTTTTCACAGCGATTGCATTGCCCAACTATTTACCACTTCTAACGTCACAGTCCTACGCTACGAGGAGATCTGTCGCAGCAGATGTAGCGAAGAACATATTACGGAACCAAACCAAAATCACAACAGTAGAGCATTTGGATGGTGTCATGACCATATTACGAGTTTTGATCAAAGAAGGCATCAACCAACCTACAGGCTATCCCGCGATTGCGGGTCGACAGCGCGGTGACTCTGACGAGATAGTTGAGGAACAGGGTTGGTTGGCTAGAATAGTACATTACATTCAAGGACCAGATAACGACACACAACTCAAACTTCTACAACAGACACGAAGAGCCTACGAAACCGGAGGTGAGCGAATCCGATATACAACTCCTCCGATCATAACACAATCTCTGAAATTGGCAAGGAAGCTGAAATCACGAGAACACTTTGACGACAACTGGCAAACACAATCCTCATCTCTTTACAGATTCATGCATCAAACTCTTACACAACTTTACACCCGTGTCAGTCCGTCATCGGCTGAACTATGTCTACGATTGTTCGTTGCTTGTGGTCAGATAGCCGACCAATGCAACTTTGAAGAATTCGCATATGAGTTTTATGCTCAAGCTTTCACGATATATGAAGACAGCATATCAGATTCAAGAGCACAATTTCAAGCAGTATGCATATTAGCCAGCGCTCTACAAACAACAAGAAATTTCAGCAGAGAGAATTACGATACTCTAATCACAAAGGCAGCGCTCCATGGATCGAAATTGCTCAAAAAACCAGATCAGTGTCGTGCCGTCTACCTCGCAAGCCATCTATGGTGGGCCATTGAACTTCCTGGCCGTGGAGAAGAAGATCCCAAAGATGTAAGTGCTATTAACAAAAACTCTAAACATCAAATCAAAATTAACATTATAATCAGCTCTACCGCGACGGCAAACGAGTCCTCGAATGTCTTCAACGCGCCCTTCGCGTCGCAGACGCCTGCATGGACACAGCCGTCTCAGTCGAACTCTTCGTCGAAATTTTGAATCGATACGTCTACTACTTTGACCAACAGAACGAAACCGTAAGTTCAACCCAAGCACAACTGATCCACACACATACTCAAACCATTATCGATCGTGTTTGCTAACTGATGTTCCCACGCTAGGTGACGACAAAATACCTAAACGGCCTGATCGAACTCATACACAGCAACCTATCGACATCAGCGGCCGAAGCGGGTCCGAACGCAGCGCAACAGAATCAGAGTCTGGAGAATCCGAAGAAACATTTCTTTAGGACGTTGGAGTATATTAAGAGCAGGGAGTTTGAGGGCGTTGTTACGGAGGCGAGATCTTGAAAGAAGGGTGGAGGGATGAGGAGATGGGGAAGCGAAATTGGAGAGGAGAGTGGGACTGGTGTAGATACTGTCAGTGGTGATGGTAGTAGGTAATCATTGCCATCTGCACGAGGCTACATGTGTTCGTCCGGTCTCTGAAGGCTACGAGCGTGACGGGGATGGACTACTGTCGTGCTAAAATCATGCAGCACGGATGGACGGAGTCAATATCAGCTAGCTACACAACTACGTGGTCAAAAGTGTAGGCATAGGTACCTAGGCATTGCGCTAGTCCAACAGACTGCAAATAGGTAGGTACATATATGTATGTATGTACTTATGTTGGTATGGACTGTACAGCACATACATCCATCCACTATGAATGTCTGTGTCCATTGCTATATAAGTATATCTATGTTCATGATAGTGAACAACCACGTACTACAACGATACCGCCGTGCTGGAGCTATGCTAAGCTTATGTAGTGCCTTTCTTCTGTTTTCGCTTCTCTTTCTTGCTTGCGGCGCCGTCTTGAGGCGTGGCTTTCTCTGTGCTTTTCGCTGCCTTTTTGGGTTTCTTTGGCGCCTTTAGCTCTGCCGGTGATGCGCCGTTGCCGTTGTCATTCGTTTCGGAGGTTGTTGTTCCATTGGTATCAGCTTCTCCTTGTATTTGCTTTGTCTTTCTATCTGCAATTCTCGGATCTAGACCTTTAGATTTCAACCATTTCTTTTCAGCGTTGATGATGTATGTGCTGTCTTCTTCTGTGTTCCAGCCACCGAATTCGTCGTCTGGTGCGACGGAAGCATTCTGCTCATCGTTATCACCGTTGCTGGTCGTTAGTGATTTGACGCCATTTGTGATTGGAAGTTTAATGGTTTGGGGTTCGACGGTGCCGTTTACCTGCCCGTTTGCTGCGGTGAGTGCGCCTGTTTTTCGCAGTTTGCAGACGAAGAAACCGTCTACGTTTTCTCGGTGCGGGAAATAGCGTCTTGTCAAATTCATTCTGTCGTCGAATTTCTTGGATTGATACGCTGTGAACCCGGGGGTGCCGAAGGAGCCGAGGCCGGTGTCTGCGATTTGGACGTTTGGTCGTTTACGGAGGACGTATTGGACTACTGATTCGTTTTCTTCGACTGTCACGCTGCAGGTTGAGTAGACGATGTAGCCGCCTGTTTTGCTTGTGTGGTCGACTGAGTCGATGGCTGCGAGGAGAAGTTGTTTCTGCATGTGAGGGAGGGCGAGGAAATCGCGTTCATTCTTTGAGGTTTTTACGCTTGGATCCTTGCCTATCACGCCTGTGCCGGAACAGGGGGCGTCGAGGAGAACTCGGTCGAAGCCGCCTAGGATTTTTGGGAATGCTTTTTGCGCCTCGTAGTTGCAGACTATGACGTTCTTGCATCCGAGACGGTGGATGTTGCCTATTAAACCTTTTGCTCGAGAGCGATTTGCATCGTTTGCGAAGACAGCGCCTGTATTACGCATAAGGGCGGAAATGTGTGTTGTTTTTCCACCTGGCGCAGCAGCCATATCGAGTACCCGTTCGTGTTCTTGTGGAGCAAGCGCCATAACGGGTAGGAATGATGAAGCTGCTTGCAGGATGTAGTGACCCGCTAGGTATTCTGGTGTTGCACCGAGAGGAACTGGAGATTCGAAGACTTGCAGACCAACTTTCGACCACTTCCCAACAGGTTCTAACACGACACCACGATTGATGAGGGCTTGAGCTAGAGTGCGTCGATTTGTTCGGAGGGTATTTGTGCGAAGAACAACAGGTCGAGGAGTTTCGTTGGCTTCGAAGAAGGCAAAAGCTTCTTGAGGAGAGAAGAGAGTAAAGAGCTTTTCGGCGAGATAGGGAGTGTAGCCGTAGTAGGCGCAGATATCGGCGAGGAGTTGATCTGTGTATTCAGCGCGGGATTTGGATTTGTCGGCTAGTTTGCCAAAGTTTGTCAGGATACGAATTGTTTCGGTCATGCGAGAGCGGAGGAGCGCAAGGTCGGGTGCTAGATTTGGTTGAGCTGGTGCATCGGGAAGACCAGATTCTTCTTGTATATTTGTCTGCAACGCGCCATCTTCCAGTTCTTGTTGGGCTTCGGCCTCGACTTGGGCCTGTTCAGCGTCGAGTTTGCGGGAGAGGCCTTCGATGTTCGCTGCATTGAGCGTTTCCATCGCGTCTGAGTCTTCGTCCTCCGAGAACATACCTTTCGGTCGTTGTTCTTCTTCATCGGTGTCAAAGACGGAATCGGAGGCGTCTTCCAGGTCGTCCAGTTCTTCTGCCGCCAACTCCTCCAGCTGATCTTCTGATAAATTTGCTTCATTCAACTCAGCATCATCTAGAGCTATCTCTTCCACCTCTTCCATATCATCCACCACATCTTCTTCTATGTCATCATCATCCGCCATCGCCAGCACCGGTGGGACTGTGATCTGTGCATCGGAGTTCACAAGCCGCCTATCCTTTTTCTTCTCCTTCACCTGAGTCTTCTCCGTTCTTCCTGCTCGCATAGCTCGATCGAGCTTGACCAGTTTCTTGGGCTCGTCATCGTCAGATGTTTTCCGTTTCTTCGATGAATCTTTTTGAGGCTTCTCGTTTTTCCTCTTTCGTTCGTAACCCAGTTGTTCCAAGGACATGGGCATACCCTGCTTCTTCATGCGATTGCCGACACCCATCTTGATTGGTGTAAACTGCAGACTCCTTTAGATGTGTAACTTGGGCTGAACAAGAATGCTTGCGGGGAGGACGCTGGCCAGGAACTTTTTTTCTGGAACAAAATTTCTAGACCGGAGTTTAGGCGGAGGGAGGCAGTGGATATCACTGTCTTATTAAGCACTAGTCCCCATTCTACTCGAGTTGGAGTTACGCGTTCCACGCATTTGGATTGTTCTTTTTCTTTTGTACTTGTGATCGATGCGAAATTGGCCCAAAGACATTCTTCGGTCTAATTATCTAAAATAATCATATTTGTGTTGATTTCACCGCCAGCGCCGTCGCTTAAGATATCTCAAAATAAAAGTTGAAGCAGAAGGAGAAATGCTTAATCCCAAGTCCCATACTGAGGCAACAACTCATCCCCCTCTGCGTTGTCGAGAATCATCTCATCAATCGTTCGGTGTCCTGCCAGCAAGCTTTGCTCATAAGAAGTCGGAGATTCAGCTTCGATGCCAACTTGTATAGGCACTTCAACTTCGATCCTAGCACTTCCCGGTTGCAATATCTTCAATTGAAGCAGAATGCTGTATCGTCTTGACAGAAAAGGGGACCAGGATGTAGGCGTCAGAACTTCGGTAGGTGGTAACCTCAGCCACAAAGATTGCTCGCTTTCAATCATGTTCATGGAATTTTCTGGACCGCTTTCCAGCGGTTTCCAATGCCTCCAAGCCATGTCTACGGTTTTTGAATCCAAGGTCGATCTAACAAATGCTGTTGCTGGAGAACACAATGCTTGTTGCAGTGATGGAGGTCCTTGCTGTTCCAGAACTGAGACGAATGTTGAATACTGAAATTGCCATTTCACCTCGGCTTTGACGTACGAAGGCTGGCCGGATGAGAGCTCTTGTCTCGTTCGTTTCAACCGAAGTTTCACGGGCAGTTCTACCACCAACTCGTCACCACTTGCTTTAGTTGTCAGCTGCTTTGGTTCCTGAACGATGACTGAAAGCTCGCCAGCCTTCTTTCGAAGCGATGTTCGAAGCACACTTTTCTGCACCGTGCGATACTCCCCCTTGAAGTCTGCTATACATGTTGGAGGGGATGGTGTTTGCGATGCAAGCAGTATAATGGGTTGCCTTATCTGAGCCAGAATTTTGTGATCTCTCACCAGTCGTGCAGTTAGCTGGTAAGTTACTCGAGCTGCAGCCCTAGGCCGCCAGACGGCGTTAGGAGGAGTCTTGATCTCATGCCATAGAGATGGGGGAATTGCCGCAAAATGGTTCTTGGAAGCCATATCCCGATGGTGGGCACTGGTTTTCTGGTCGTGTCGTATCCACGATGCCACATCGAAATTGAAAGGATAGTGTCTCTCGTTGCTCGGAGCATTTTTGGTATGTCCTTGTAACGACAATGCTTGTGTCATGGATAAGAGCTATCATCGTAAGTTTGCATTTTCTCAAATAAGCGTACAACCGCTCACCTTCTTCTCTGTGTTCAATCGAACTTGGGAATGGTTACCGACAGAGGTTTCCAGCTCGGTCTTCATGAAGCCTGTCTTGAATGAGCGCAAATACCTAGGACACAAGGCTCTGACCAACCTTCAAGAGTGACCTCAATTCTTGCCTGGTCATCGTTCAGCAAGTCCTCTTTCAGATCTTCGATTTTCAAATGTCCAGTCACGCCGGTCTGCACGAGAAATGTTGGCTTTCTAAGACCTGAGGGCGATGCGCCGCCATCGTCACGCCTGTCGCGAAAGAAATCTGCAAATTGAAAGGATAATTGCATTTCAACCAACATTCAACCACACGAATCTCAACCCTCTCCACAACAGCTTGACGGGGAACAACTTGATATGTTGCCAGATTCCATTTCGTAAAGTGGCTTCTCAAACGATTTATAACCGGGTTGCGAGTCAGACAAGGCCAGTCATGGCTGCTACACCTATTGCTTACCAACTGTAGAACAAGGTTTACTTTCATGCAGGCCTTATCGCACGCTAATCTGTTCAGGGACTTACAGGATGTTTTAGCTTTCCATTCTCAGCAATTAGCCGGCGCATTACCATTTCACGCAAAAATGCTGTCAAGCTAAACATGCTACTGCATGCTTATCCGTGCCATAATTAGCATTCTCACAAGTGTAAACTTCTACTTCACCCTGCGCACAGTGTCCTCAACACGAAAGTAGCGCAATACTTTACTCAATAGAGGCCAGCGCTGACTTAAAACCTAACGCACAGAGACTTCCCGACACACGGCGTACTGTACGCTAATGTGCCGTGTGGAGTTTATCGAACAACCGAAAGTTTGTGTAAAAGTACCAATTGGGTTCCAGTACTTCTTCGGTTATTACTCACTTGGTACGTAGGTACAGGCCTTGGCGTCCTCGAGTGTTGCTTGGCTACGTGTCTAGATCGTTCTACGGGATCTCTTGCTGGTGGTAGCAACCCCTACCTTCATCACGAGTCAGAATCAAAGTGATTGACCTCGTCACGAGGACCTTACTGAACCGGAAAATCAACTCCGAAAGAGTACCTATTTTACCTGAGCTCGGGGAGATCGGATGCAGTGTTTGGGGTACAGTAATCAAAAGGTGAGTATCCCCAGTCGGAGATCGGCAATTTGGTGGGGTTTCGTCTATCTTCGAATGGAAGCATTGTTGGGTTTGTGATCCTAATCGGGCACTGACAGCGATACTCGTTGTTTATTGGGCCAGGTATGAGCAATAGGTTTCTTGACTGACCATGTAATTCATACCAACCATACCACTGCATTGATTTCACATCAATCGTCGCGGGCCACCGGCCGCCTGAATGATACCAACATAATCCTACATTCTGCTTTGTCAGGCACCGCGCATAGTTTGCATCATATCAGTCCAATGAGAGAATGTTTTTCCACATACCAAGTACCGCATAACCCCTGTGCTCTCTCAGAATACCATCAAATCACACATCCACCTAGAAAATGCTCCGCAGTCGTAACACATCATTGCTAAGGCCTCCAGTTCCGTCCTGATCATCAGAAGTTCCTACTGTACACCAATAACTGTTCGACCAGAAGCAGTCCGAAAAACCGTCCCTGAAGCATAACTCGACTGACTTGTTGTACTCACGGTTCCACCATTTGCATAATGTCGTGGTACTGGCAACATCTCATCGAATTGACTGCGCACGTTATCGGGCTGTTCAGTTTGCTGCTCTGCTACTCGCGAGTGCCTTTCCTGCATTGTCTCTTTGAGCCATGGCCTGAAATTATACCAGCCACCACATGCGAAAACGCCAAGCCAGAGGACCTAAGAAATCGACAATCAGTAATCTAGTGGCAGCACAGTCCTCACACAGCGCCAAGAGAACAGAGTGGTTGGGCTGTATCCATGACAACTTTGTGGTAGAAGCACAGTAGCCTCACTGCAGGCCGCCTGAAGAACAACTTACCAGCTCACTACCATAGACAACCAGCCCAAGCACATCCAACTTCCGTCCCGCCCTCCACCAAAATAAAACACTAACCAAACTCGTCAAATCGCCCAAAGCATCAATCCCCACAAACACAAAACTGATCCCTCTCACAGTCCTCTCCCGCCAAATATCAACATAATGCCTCGCAACCCCAGCACACAACAAAAAGGCCGCCAAGGCACCCATTAACATAACAGGCCAATACTCCGCCACCTCCCCTTCACTCTTCTTTCTCGTCGCACCACGTAGCGCAAACACCACACCACCCTCCACACCCCCAGCAAAAGCACACATCCCAACCAACACCCCCACACACCGCGCTTTAGACCAACCATGAACCCTCTCGTCCCGAGTGGCAGGGGCATAGTACAGCGTCTGCACCCACGTCACCAACGACAAGAACGTAAGCATCTGCGGCTGAATCTGTAGTGCGACAGGAAACGAGCGTAGAATATTGTAGATTCCTAACGGTATGCCGGCTGATGCCCAGAGGAGCATCATTGTTGGTTGAAGCCCGTGGGTGTGGCCGCGATGATAGTTGGTCCATATTTGGGGGATGAGCTGGATGGACCAGCAGATTGCGCCGAGGGTGCTGAGGGTGTTGGCTGCTAATGTTGGTGGGGTGGTTTTGGTCATAGGGGACAAACGTTAGGTACTGGCGTGTAAGTTGGTGTAGGGTAGTGTTATCTGACACTGGGTTTTAGCTGTGAGTGTTCTGTGTAGGTATATACTCTGGGCAGTGCCAGTGCTGGCCCCAGATTTGCCTATCTACCTACCTACAGTAGGTAGGCGTTATGTCAGCCAACCAACCAAAGCCAGACCATACGAGGACTAGCGTATTTCTTGGGTTGCGTGTTCTTGAGATCAAGAAGATACCCATGACACATTGAGTATGTGGAGACCGAGATGTCAGGGAATGGCAGATGGGAGAAGACGTGGTATTTACGCTTCGGAGTACTGGTTGGTACTGTTGGAGATATGGATTTATAGGCAAGGCAGATAAGAGATTAGGTATAAAAAGGAGAGGCGAGAGCTTGTTCTTTGTTATGAATGACTAAACAATTCCAAATTACTAAGTCTTCGACAAGAAATCGTTTCAAGTATAGTACGGATCAACCTCTCCCTCGCCCACATGTTCCCTCCACTCATACTCCAGCCTTCTCGAAATGTTCCTTGCAAGATCCATCCCATAAATCTCCGCCAAGAACCATAACATCAGATCCATACCCGCGCTTATACCTGCACTTGTCCAGATCTCCTTATCTAGTACTCCCTTTCCCTTCGCCCCTCTCTGGTCAGATACTTCCTCCGGCAAACTCCGAACCCACCTCCGATACCTCAACCACTCAACCCCCACATTCCTCTCTTTGACTTTTTCAAACGCAACCGCATTGGTCGTCGCTCTCCGGCCCTCAAGCAGCCCAGTCCGAGCGAGTAAATCACTACCCGTGCACACCGTCAACAACGCACTGCGAATCCATCGCCCGTGCCCTACAGCACGTACAAAATCAACCACGGCCTTAACATTACTGCTCCGCTCTCCGCTCTCCTTATCGACTCTAAACATCCTCGTCCCGATACCGCCAGGGATGAGTAAGACATCAATACTCCTCTCCACTTTCCTGCCCTGTGTATCAACTATCTCAAACACTCCCTTCTCAGACTTTCTCAATCCCTGGAGTACAGCGTCAAACGTGACGTGCGGCTGGATCTGCACATCGAACTCTGCACCACCGAACCCGACGCCGTCGTGGGCGCGCGGTAATTCTGGAATGTCTTCGAATGTCCAGGTGGCGGTGCGGGGTGGAATTGGGGCGAGAGGGACAGGGTCGAGGGTTTCGGAGGCGATGGTGAGGGTTATGTTTGCG
>Ga0181464_1001338_pt1 | contig 12317 bp, 10 predicted proteins | sample InSIn2gowninarea_FD_119074 | JGI IMG/M metagenome (GOLD analysis project Ga0181464, IMG submission 119074) | Clean room microbial communities from NASA Spacecraft Assembly Facility at Jet Propulsion Laboratory, Pasadena, California, USA -... ...
ATCTAATAGAGAGGTTCATGTATAATGTTAAGAGGGAAAAACTACATCATTTAGGATCTGACACACTAAAAACCCTCTTACTTAGAACAATTAGGGATGAGTGGATTGATCTCCTTGATCTCATGAGTGGAGGTGATGTATACCAACTATCATTTGAAGAAAATTTTTGAAACATGCAAACACATATCAAGAGGAAGGGCAAGAGTAAGTAAATCAACATCAAGATCGGTAAGTCAAGCTAAACTTGGAAATTTTCTTGATAACTTTAAAACATAAATTCTTAGAAATCTAAGTGAATAAGTAGAAATGTTAAGAATTCAAAATGAGAAAAAGAAGATTTTGATATTTGTATCATCCATGCAAAATCACATGTGATGATTTAAACTAACTGAGCATGGACTCTGATCTAGGGATTATTAACTACTACATGCATATGCTAATTAAGAAATAAAATAACTATTTTTCTTTATCTTCTCATTTTATAAATGCAAATTCTAATCTTTCCTTTTTCTTTGGTAGGGGAGAAAAGTGTGGAGGAAGAGGGGTACAATGGTTTTGATGGCTTGGAGGAAAAGTAGAGGCTTAATCCCAGCTTCAATGATGATTTTTCTCAGTTTGGGCTCAAAATAGGCTGCTACAGGATTTCCTATTGGATGTCTACAAGATGTACTAGTTCTCCTACAGGATCCCTTGTTTTATTACAATAATAGGCCGAAAGATTAGGAAGTGGTCTAGAAGGTGGAATGAAGCTTGGGAAAGGTGGATAATGGAAGAATAAGGCATGGACGTGGTGGACACTACCCAGAACTCAAGCAAGGGCTCCAAGATGGGTGGATTTGCTCAATGGAAATGACAATATTTGCTTATAAAACAATAATTTGGATTGAGATTTTAGTGGATTTTAGTGACATGGGTGGATGAGTCTTGGATGAGGCGAACGAGATGAGGTATCCCTGAAATGTGGAAGCTCCTGCAACAACACACATTATTGTCTACGTCTATCCAAAAATTCATCTATACATGGGAAAAGATTTATTAAACAACAGAAAATTACTAGTCTAAAATCCAGAAATTCGAGAACTAGTGAGCTAGTAAATCTATCAAATGCCTAACCTAATCAAGTGCAAATGAAATGGGGTAAATTTTGTTATAAAATAGAATTTTTTGGTGATCTAATGCAAGTGGAATCAACTTTATTGAGGCTTGTTATCATGCTCTAAAAAATAGCAGAATTTTACTATTCTTTGCTAGAAAGGAGTTCTAGAAATCTATATTTAGCAATAAGAAAACTAATCCAAGTAGCTCAATGATTACTATGACATTCCAAATATTTTCCAAGTATGAAATTATTCTTGTGATCCTACAAAATAACTTACATCAACCATTTAACCCAATCCTACAAGAATAAATCATCAATGCTAAATGTAGAAATAGAAAGAAACAAGAACAAGATATGCATGTGAATAAGAAGTGACAATAAGAAAATCAAATGATACAAAAGGGATCTAAGACTCCTAGGATGGCCAAGCCCAAGGAAACTCATATTCCTATGGAGGAGAAAAAGATTTAGAAGCTGAACATGACACCAATCATCATTATTTTCATCAATATAATTACATCCTTACAATAAAAAACAATGGAGCCGCAAAAATATGAGTTCTCTCCACAAGAAGACTAAGAAAAATCTACCCCTAAAGGCAAGTTCGACTTGGTACTTATAAAAAAAAGATTAGGAATAATTCCCCATTAAAGGAGGAATCTATCCCCACAAAAATCCCTTGTTTAGTGGATTCGGTTCTGTTGAAGCCCCGAAAATCGGGTCGACAACAAGGGGGATACCCACTTGGTCCGGACCTTGGTTGACAACTCCTTATGCGTTTGGTATAGCGGATCCGACTGGGGATAATGGGACCAGTTTCCCAATCTATGGGTGTGTGTGTGTAGAATTGGATGTTGCTAAAAAAGTTCCTATCTAAGCTATTCTAATTCAAACTTTAATCTAATTCTATGCTATTTTAATCTAATAAACAACACATCTAATCTATGCTAACCCAGGATGTAATTCTTCTATTATGCGATCTAAAGAGATTTCAAATAACAACTGGTAATAAGGTCATTCAACAATTATAAGAAAGGAAATCAATTAAGATGAACCACTTCACCTAAAAAGTTAGACGAAATAGTTGTGACCAACATATCGCATGATAAGTTAATCATACATTAAATATAAATAAATAGCTACCACCGTACAAAAGTGCCAAATGATAACTCAAGCATTCATGCAATAACATATAAACAACTAAAAATTGTATATTGCTTTAACATATAAGCAGAAATGGTGAAGAGATAAAAGTACCATTTATGACTGGTCCTACCAATAAGCTTCAAGCAACAATGATTTATCTCTCCTTGCTCTAACATCTACTAAGAGTACAGAAGTGCAACATTAGTAGCAGATATCAAATGCAAACATCAACAAATCTTGATCCATTCATTCACCAAAACCTCCTCTGAGGGTGCAAAAGTGCATGTTCTGAGGACAAGTTTTTGATAAATTTCTGGACCCCCCTCTAAATGCATGAGAGGGGTTAAAATACTAATTCCTAAATCTAATAATAGTTTATTTACAAAAATTCAGGATGCGGTTTTAAAATGACCGCCCTTTTCCTAAGCAAAATTTAAAGTGAAAATTAAATTCAGAACTAAACTACTTTTGTATCTGGTCTTTAAAACAGCATGTATTCAGCATTGGTTTAAGGAGAGTCAGTTGGCTGACTTTTGCTTTGAGCTGAGTTGAGAAAACGGAATCAATGAGAGCTGGTAACACCTTTTCAACTGCATTTATGATACACTTCATAGTCATCCACTAACTATGCGGTTTCACCAAGTATGCCTAGTGACATTCCCAATTTAACCTGTTTGGCGCTTGGATTGTCTTTCCCTTTTCTTGCGCTCTCTGCTTCCATTCCACCTCTAGTTGTAGTTTGTTTGGTAAATATCCCGGGGTGGTTTCTGCGATCAAATTTGCTCTGTGCAAATTCTCATTTACACAGTCAATAAGAATGCTTGTTGTCGTGGATGTTGTTTCTGCCGCTTGCTCTGCCTCCCTGATTTGATCGTCCCACTTGTTAAAGAGCAACTCTTTATGGTTCTAATTTATCCTTGGTGCACCTGCTCTTTTTCCCTCATCTTCATCCTGCCAAGCCAAGTACTCAGTCACCCATTTGTCAATCAGATCATAGTCACTTCGTAAGTCAACCACTTGATTAGTGATCTTATCACTCATTTCGCAATAATAATTCCACTGTGATATCTTTTGGCCCAACACTTCTTGCTGCTGCAGTAGTTGTTCATTCAAGGAAATAGATTCTGAAATAATCTATGTAAGCTTAGGGTCGTCTCTGTGCATCTCTTGTAAATCCTATAACTGTTTTCCCTTCTCGTCCAAACTTCTCTGATAACCTATCTGCATTTTCTGGAAGTCTTCCTGCAACTTTTCAAGCTATTTGTGTGCCTCATTATTAGCATTGGCTTGTTGCAATTGTAGTTGCAGTACCAGTATTTGATCTTCTCGCTGTTTCAACAATTGTTGTACTTCTGATGCTTTGTCAATAGTCGCAGAGGCATATGCTCCTATGATCTGAGATAGTTTGGTGAGATTTTCAGTCGGATTACTGGTGGGATCTTTCCATAAGACATCTAATTTCTCAACATCTTGAGAGAGTGTATTTTCTAATTTCCTTTTCTTTCTCTGCCTTCTTACTACTGTTTTATGTTGGGGACTATAAAATATGTCCAGAGGGGGAATTTCTTCTATATTAAGTAGAAGCTCAGAAGATGGAGCAATAAGAATATGTTCTGTTTCTGAGACATCGCTAGCTAAGGTTGTGACTACTTCCTGTGCTACCTGTGTATTGCTCACAGGTGTTTTTGGGGCTTGTCCTTCAAGATTGATCAGTTCGTTGAAGGTTTCCCATTCCTTATCTAATTCTGTCGTGACGGGTGGTACTTCAATGATGAGAGGGGGAGGATCTCTTTGCGGGGAGGTAATAACCTGCTGTTGTGGAAGATCCATTAACTGAGCTTGAACTCCCACTGAGACTAATGCTTGGAGTTGGCTCTCTTGCAGACAGTCACAACTTTTCTAGAGGAACACTGGCTAGTCTTCTTTCTCTGTATACCATGAACTTTTGAAAGTCTTCTGGAGACAATTGCAATTGCGCTTCACGCAAAATCTCTTGAAGTGAGAGTTTATTTTGGAATATATCATCAAATAAATCCTTTTTCCCAAAGAACACTTTTATCTTGACTGTAGTTGTGAAATTCTAGGCAACCTCATTTGGGTCAAATGGTCTTCCTGGGAATTTAAATAATTGTAAACACGACATATTCTGTACTTCAGTGAACGAGTGACCTACATCAAACAGTGAAAAGGCCCCACAAGCCACAGGAAATTGTGGCCATATAGCCTTCCTTTTGTCCTTTAAGTCTTTAGTTAGGCCGCCTTCTGAACAGGTTTGATATGCAATTTCTCGAGCTAGGAGTTCATCAGGGATATACAAGGGTAGAGCATGAGGGGGTGCAGTACTTCCAAATACTCTAACATAAGTGAACAATTCTTCTCTGAACCATCTTGCGATGGGGAGGATATCTATATGTGCTTCAAGTGAGCACCTCGGGGGTTCTTTATCATACAACATTCTAGACAAGGGCAGCATAAGTCCGTGACAAATCTGGTAGAAATATGGAGTGAACTGAGAGTCCCACAATATCTTATGATAGACATGGATGGTTAAGGGCTCTTGAGTTGTCCACTTCCAACCCATAACAGGGAACTTAGAGACATAACATATTGAATCCATAACATATGCGGCTAGGTAAAAAGGAGGATAAATCCTTTCAGACATGGATCTTTTGGACCGGTAACTGACAATAGCCGTGATTAGGTTATCAGATAAAATCTTGGCCCAATCTACAATAGTGGCATTTGTGGCAGCATCTAGTAATGGTAACCAGTCGAATGAAAATTTGTTGATATCTGGCATTCCAAATAATCTACAAAGCATGGCAGCAGCAAAGCAATATAGGGAGGTAAGGGAACCAATACTGTACATACCGTGCTTATCTTTCTTGAGCGGTTCATCTTTTCTGGACCAATCTTTGGTGGTTTCCGACAGGTTCGGGTTCTCCGCCACGAATTTTTCTATGAATTGCGTGTTATAAGTTGCCTGTGGCTCAGGCAGATGATACATAAGCTTTAAATCCTGCTCAGCAAATGACCCGATGAGCCCTTGACCATGAATCTTGAACTGTCTATTTTTCATTTCTGCGCTATCAAGTATCCACTTGATCATGTCTGTGTATGGGAGAATTTTGGGCCTCGCTGCTATCCGGTGTAGGAATGAGCATGCTAGCTCTTCTAGGGATGCTTCCGAAGAACTCTCTGAGCCCACGACAGCAGTAACTTTCATTACTCTGGGATTCTCTTCTTCGAGCAGTTTGTACATGCCTTCCCACGTAGCTATTCCCGTGTCTCTATTACAAGCCGTATCTGTATACAAAGGTGACATTTCCTTTTCTTCGGAGCTCTGGGCTTTGTTTTTCTTCCCCATTTTAGCCTGCGTATTTCTTTGAATTGTCATTCTTTCTCTGTTCCTGCAATTCACAAGTGAAATGGAAATGAATGACTCGGATGGGTGATGGGAGAGTTTTAAATGCCGCAGACATACCAAATACACCACCTTACATGAAGTGATTCTTTGAAAAGCACGCGTCGTTATTTTATTAGTAACTGGCAACTAACTCCTGTATTAGCATTTAAAGTGCGTAATGATATGTCAACTTATGGCAAGTAGCTTTTCTTGAATATTGTGCCCGAACGGTCTGCGATGGAGCGATTTTGCGATTTGCTTCGCAACATCGCAACGTCGCAGATCGCAACATTGCAGATCGCAACATCGCAGATCGTTACCTGTTACCCAGCAATGATCCTGGATCCTACTTAAGGTGACCTACAACTTTCAAAGAAAAATCGATATCCACACTTATTGCTTTGATTTTCTTTTTTATTCTTAAAGAACAATGTCTTGGTTTGGTAGCCAAATTATGACACAGTCACTCACTCGATTCATAACTTTGCTGAACAAGCTGGCTCGTGATGAGACCCCTTGTCTTTTGATTGCAACAATCTTGAGTCATTGCCCTGTTGTGGTGGACAGTGTTGGCAAAGTCAGTAAGTTATAATATCTGTGATCATGATAAGTCGGCTCGTGATGAGACCTCTCATTCTTCAAGATATAGTGTATCCTTGGATTATCCCTCTAAAAGTTGCGATCTTCCTTAGCAAGGAGGAAGTCATTGTTTCCTTAAGATAGCTCTGGATGACAATAAAAGAGTTTTTGGAAACAGCTGTTCTACAGAGAATCTTTATTTTGTTATTGATACCTTCCATTGTACTGAGATAAAACAATTTCTTCACTAAAGGTTGCTTTCGTCAAACTTTATGAAGCTGAAACTAGTATTATATCCAGGCTAGAGTCTTTAACTATATCTATCAATAATAAATATCAGTTGTCCAAAAGATTTGCTATTTATACAAGCGAAAAGTTCAAAATCTGAAAGAGAGTTGGCGTCTTTTAGTAAATGTAAAATGTTCTTAACGATAGCAGATTTTATTAGGAAAAAAAAACATATTTAAGGAAATGAGAGGTAACTATTCCCTTGGATTATGTACATGATAGGGATAATTACTTCTCTTATTTTGCTTGCCGACTGTTGAAAATAAGCTATCCACCTAACAACCTAGTTAAATTATATCTACTCCTATTTTAACTATACGCAGAACATCGACTAGGTATAACGATATTTCCACTGTAGCCATCTTTCCATTTTTATTCCTACATGTGTATACCTTTCAAAGATCAGTATTAAGAATAATTTTTTTCCTGGACTGAAACAGTTGAATGTGGAATTAGAAAGTGTAATTGTGGTCAAAATTCTGCCTGAAATCTTTTTCTTATGAAATCTTCTTTCCAATTGGATGCCTATTGGATCATAAAAATCAGGATGAGTTTCCATTATGGATTGGTAATCGTGCAATAGGAAAGATGACAGGCTGGGTTGTGAATATGAGTTTTTGGTTTTAAGAGACCGTGTTCTATTATGTGTGAAAATTAGGCCTTCGACATTTTCTAATGAAAGGAAAGTTTCCAAATATATCTCTCTGAATGAATAAATGAAGAATGGATGGAAATTTCTCAAAAGACAATTATCAATTAACCTAAATTGTCAGCAATTCTCCAAAAATACCTTCTTTTGTTGATGATGTGTTGGATAAGATAGAAGTTTTTTAAGAAAAGTTGATTTTGATTGGACTTGAAAAAGTTCTACATTTCCTTGACACAATTCAATTTTCCAAAATGGTAAAATATTACTTAAATTTTTGTCGATAAGGTGTTTAGTATGCCATAGTAATCTATCAAGAGTCTGAAAATTAAAATTTAAAGCAAAATCTGATTTTATACAAAATGAGTGCAAGCGAAAAAGAATGCAATGACTATCTGTACAACTAGTGTTATAGCACAACTGGGATTGTTTTGAAATATTTTCTCTTTCACAAGGATTGGCTAGAATTATGGGATTTGAGTAATTTCGAATTCCATCTTGTGAATTAGAAAACAAATTATGATTGGGAACAGGCGTGAAGGTTTGTTCATGATATGAATCATAGATTGGAATACTCTCTTGGGTAGTGAAATCATGTAAATGATCTGCTACTCTGGAACGAGGATTGGCTGAAATAATTCTTGAATTAGAATATCCCTCATTCTCATATTTCTGTTGATTTACTCAAGATAAATCACCTAGAAATATCAATATTCCTGAGTTTGAAGGACAACAAGAGGTTGAGGGAACCAAATAAGCAATCGTCGATATATCAGAGCCTTTAATGACTAAACAGGTAAATATTAGATCAGATGTGCAACTGAACTTTGGTGAGATAGGTGACTATTGGGATGAGGATATAGTTGATAAGGTCATGGAAATATTGCGTGAGTACCAATATTTGTTTCCCACTAAGTTCTCGGATCTGAAAGGGTTAGTAGTGGATTCAGGCATTATGAATATTACTTTGAAGTTAGACACAAATCCTGTAAAACAATGACCCTACCGATTAAATCCCAAATATAAGGAAAAGGTGCGTAAGGAGTTGGATAAAATTTTGGAGGTTGGGATCATTGAACACGTGGAGAAATCAGAGTGGGTGAGTCGCATGGTAGTCCAAGAAAAGAAGTAGTGGGATGAAATATAGATATGCATAGGTCTGAGGAAGTTAAATGATGCGTGCTTCCATTATCCATTTCCAACGCCATTTATAGATTAAGTGTTTGAGAATGTTGGAGGACAGGAAGCCTACTCATTCACTGATGTGTTCTCGGGATACCATCAGATCAAGATCACACCAAAGGATCAAAGCAAGACCACCTTCACGACAGAATGAGGTTGTTTTCAATACACAGTAATGTCATTTGGACTAAATAATGTACCTTTGATCTTTTCAAGTGTTGTAATTGCAACATTGAAGGAATTTATCCATAAGTTCTTAGAAGTTTAATTTGATGATTGGACCATATTTGGATTGGTAAAGCAACATTTTTCTAGTTTTCCCTCTTTTTTGGATACCTGTCAAAGACGTGAGATTTCCCTTAATCTAAAAAAGTGTATATTTTGTGTACCCTATGTAATATTGCTGGGTCATGTAGTTTGAAAGAAATCTTTGATGGTAGACCCTACAAATATAGTTTTCATTGTTAATTTGGAGGTGTAACATTGGGCCATACATGATATTATAGAAAGTGTATTAAGGCATACACGCAAATAACTGCACCAATGGAGAGACCATTGAAGAAGGAAGCAACATTTTGTTGGGATGATGATTGTTAGAGAAGTTTAGACATTTTGAAGGATAAAATGGTCACCACACCCATTTTGGGGTTCCCGGACTGGAAAAAGGAGTTTCATGTTAATTTGGATGCATCTTGTATTGCGCTAGGTGCGGTGCTGACCCAATTGGGTGAAGAAAAACTACTCGACTACAGAGTGCAAAGGACTAACAATGGTGTATGCGCTACACAAATTTCAACACTATCTGTTAGGCGCACACTTCAAAATGTATACAAACCATTCGGCTCTAAAGTACTTAATCAATAAGCCTCTGTTAGTGGGGGGAGATTTGTGGATGGTTGGTTTTATTCTAGGTATATGATTTTGAGATGATTGTGAAGACTAGATGTTTGAATGATGGTCCTGATCACTTATCTTGGATTGAGACTGGTGATGAGCCTACAATTTTGGAAGAGGGGTTACTTGATGCACAACTATTTGTTATTTGTGTCGCAGACGATCACTTTGCCGATATAATCTAGTTTTTTTCTACATGAGCAAGTAATGCTATGAAGGATACTACCACATAGACAACAACATCATGAAAAAACAAGTAAGCTATAGATTTGATGCAAAATTGGGACACCAATAATCTTAATGTTCTTGATTGGTTGATCAAGAAATACATATTTTCATCTAAAGTGATGTTGTCGTGAAGTGGTGTTTCCGTTGTGACAATGACCCTCAAATTTGTTTTGCCTAACTCAATTTTGGATCCTACGTAAATTTTCATTCCAAGTAAATATTTGATAACCTCCTTTTAGCATCACCCTTACATGTTGAGATGATAATACATCCAAAGGAAGTCCACTCAAGACAAGCCAACCTTACTTCGAAAAAAACCTATTCTACCTTTGCTTAATCATGGAAGATGTTGACTGTGATGAGGCACTGGGCAAGGATTTTGAGAGAAAGAAACTAAGAATTGCATGGTTGAGGAATATAGGTTGTTGGATTAATTGGCCCTAACCCAGGCTCAAAGTTAATAGCGACAACCAATAAAACCCTAAATTGTTGGCCGTTTCGGCAACAAGCCATGTAACACCGGCTGCAGTCTCACCCAAAGTAGTATTGGGGGATGACAGAACCAGGTTTCTGCATCTAGAGGTCTGTATGATGGGTTCCTGCTGATTCTAGGGCTTATCCCTGTCTTTGTGAGCCTCAACCTTTCTGGAATAGATAATTACAATAATTCTCATACACAACAATTATACCTTCATGAAGGTCATCAAACAGTCATAACATGTATAAATTGTATTGATCTACTACTTTTGCTCATTAGATAAAAATTTCTTCATATAATTCCAAATACATAGAGTAAACATGGAAATTGAAAAAGTCTATACACATACACGATACACATATTATGGATCAAAACTGTCTTTATTAGATGTATTCTTTCAAAGTACAAACTCTTCTACTCTCCACACTCAACTGTAGGGACCCACACACTCAGCTTGTGGACATACCAAGCTCTTCACACACTCAACTCGAGGAGACTTCCCCTTTTCCTGAGTACAGGAAGCAAACTTTCCTTCCTTAGCTTACTTGCCCAAAAAATCATATTGTAATCTTAGTTTATTTTCTAGACTCACTATGACTCTTCTATTTATATCCTTTGCTTTTACAATACCATGGTTTGCAGACCATAGGCATGTCTCAAAACTTTTTATCTCCTAATAACCTAAGGGACTAAATCCCCTTTGACTCTTATTATCTTCATGCTTTGCTTCCACAAATCATGGAGACTTTACATATATACAAAAAGTAAATATCAAAATTTGACCCTAGGGACCCTAACGCAACAGGCCCCCAACACAATTTCATGACTCATCCTCGAGTCACTTGGATGGCACTTCAATCTCCACTTGGAGTTCGCAGAACTCCAACTTCAAAACTTGTAGATTAGTTATTCCCTCTGTAGCATCCTGCTACACTTCTTCAACCAATTTCTCTGTAGTTGGGCCTTCCACTACGCGAGCCATGGTCCTGTGAGTTTGTTGCATGCCCTTAAGTTATCTTTGGATTAATAGAGTTAGCTATCTGGCCTCCTCTGTCCAAGGATGATTTCATGCGGTGATAATTTCCAATTTGCAGCAAAACTCACCAATTTCATTCTCAACTTGTTTTCCTTCCTGCAATCTTGTGAACCTCTACACTGGCGCCAATGTTCACGCATTTTATCAAATCTCATTGAGCTTCCTCTATTTTTCTATAATGTTCACGCCAATATTTTTCAGATTCAGGTCCTCCTGCAGTGATGTCCATAAATCCATGGAATGCTCAAATAGCTTGGTGAACCCTTAACTACTTCTTTTAATGTGGTCATTCCCTCCTTGATAGCAGCTCCACGCTACTCTCGAACCTCTGGGGGAGTCGTAGGCTAAAAATTCAATTGCAGCTCTGATATATGTAGTTGTAGTTCAAACTAGACTAAGCTAATTTCATCCTTGGACACTTTTACTACCGCTGCCAGCTTTTGGATCTTCTTCGTGAAAGTTGATTCAGTTGAAATGTTAAGTTCTACCCGCTCATTACAAGTCTATGTAATTGTTGCTTCTAATTACTGGTTGTGCATAACTATTTATTTTTTCTCCTTTAGTGCCTGCGGCTTTTCTTCAAATATCTATTGGTTGTTTGCTTTTACTTCACTAATAACTAGTAACACACGCTTCTCCATAACTCGTAGCTCATCACATACACCTTGGTGAAGCTCATGCATGGTTTGGATAGGGAGTGTCACGAGGTTTAGGCACAAATTCTTGATTTGCAATAGTTGGGTGTTGGCCTCTTCTGTTTCGATGCACAAGGCTCCATCAGGTAACCAAATGACATGGAGATACAAGGTTTTTTCCGTGTCAAAAACTGTTGCACTCTCTTGATGCAATCTTGCTTTTATCCCACTCACTTGACCTACGATCACTTGTAACCTTCCCATCTGGATCTACAGCTCATACAAATCTTGCTGAACATCTCCCAATGTCTGCTATTATTGGTATTCAAAATGACTCCGTATGTCATACGTGGTATCCTAGACCATATCGCCAATCTCATCCAAGTCCCCCTCAGTAAGGACTAATGGGGTGACATGGGCAGACCTGTCAAACTTTTGTATCTTTCGTGACCCCACAGACTTCTTCTTCATTTGTTTCCTTACCACAAAGGTGGTTTCCAACTCCGTACCCCCTCCCTCATCTGTCCCTTATTGTTACAATGTGTGTTGTGTATCAGACTCCTCAACGTTGATGGTGGCCTGCAACATTGTTGTTTCCTAGTTTGCTCGCTCTTTGTCAACTGCTTCCTTTCCTCTAGCAGTAGCCTCTTTCTGTAGCACAATTTTCTCTCAGGCAGAAGCCTTCTATGCTTACTTGTTT
>Ga0181464_1001339_pt1 | contig 12314 bp, 10 predicted proteins | sample InSIn2gowninarea_FD_119074 | JGI IMG/M metagenome (GOLD analysis project Ga0181464, IMG submission 119074) | Clean room microbial communities from NASA Spacecraft Assembly Facility at Jet Propulsion Laboratory, Pasadena, California, USA -... ...
TGGCAAACCATCTAATGTAAAAAAGTGATTCTCCTCTCCTATTGGAGTCTCATCATCCTCTGATTCAGTGCCATGGACATAATTCTGCTACAATGGTGTTTTGACATACTGTTGAGATGATGGATCTTGTGCTCTTTGCTCCCATTACTTAATTTTGAACTATGGTTGTTGCTAACCACAAAAATTTGGGTTTCTGACTTGAGTCTCGGGCTTATCTGCAATGGTTAATCTATCAAACATCTTCTCAAGCTTACGAAGCAAATGATCCGAGGAAGCTTTTTCCTTTATGGTCACCTTCTTCTTGGTCTTTGTCCTAGCTCTCTTAGCTAGCAGATTTGCCTCCACACTCACTACAATCTTTTGCATATCCTCCAAGGTAGCCAGGTCTCTTTCTCTCAATTGATATGCCATGTGGGGATCAAAGCCATTGGGAAATTTTATCAAAGCCAGCCCCATTGGTGGCTTGATATCAGCTGGAATAGCATTATAAACAATATTGAATCTAACAAAGTAATCCTGGACACTTTCACCAACATTCCTGTTTATGTTTTCATACTCAGAAAGGATTTGGAGTGGATTTTTCTTTACCTCCCAATGATCCAGAAATTGTCTTTGAAGAACCACCAAAGTATTGATAGTTCCAACAGGCAATGCTCTGAACCACTTTCGCGCTTCGCCTCGAAATGTTTGCACAAATAATCTCATAGTCACATTCTCTTCATCTATCTCATGGAGATCAAAGAAATCACTCATCCTATCAACATGTTGTTGTGCTGTGATACCTTGGGTAGCATCAAACAATGGGATTTTACATTGGTAATCAGTAGGCACAACATCCAAGTTCTATGGAAAAATGAGAGGTGCATATCTGGCAGCCATTGCTTGAGGTGGATTTTAAATTGGCCTTGGGGATGTAGGAGGAGTGGGAACAATGATAGTAGTCGATGTGATGGGTGTATGAGGTGTCGAAGGAGGTGAAGAAATGTATGATGTTTGAGGTGTAGAAGGGGTTGATGGGGGAGAAGAGACATCAGATCTTTGATCAGATAGGGTGGGCTGCATGGGAATGGTGGGAATAAAAGGAGGTTCAGTAGGAATTTATGAACTAGATACAACAGCGGATGAACCAAGAGTAGTAGATGCAGATTCTAAAAACTCAGGAATATTGGTAGCCACAATTGAAGTTTGAAGATTGAGAATATAAGAATCAATTGATCTATTTTCCCTTTCAGTTTCAAGATATTGGACAAACTCCAGATTTAAAACAATAGCACCAACTGCACTTTCAAAATTAGTTTCAAACAAAGATAGATCAAAATGTTCATCAAATGGGAGATCTTCAAGATATTCAAAAACAACTGGGCATGAATGAGATCTAAACATAGGAATCACATAAATTTCTTAGCGGACAATTCTTGGAATGAGATTTGGGTTTTCATACACGGGAGGAGGATCAGGATCAGGATTGGCCCTAGTGTATCATTTGGAAGCCAATGTGTTGAATTATTCCCAAAAATCAAATTGACATTACAATCTTGTCAGCCTACTGAACTCTAAACTCATCATCCAAAAGTCTAGAATTGTTTAATGTACCAGGGCACTAGTTTTCAATTCTTCCCCAGCATGGTCACCAATATGTTAGTGCCTAAATCTACCTCGGGTTGAGAAAGGTAGGTCTAGGGTAATATCAAACCACGCTTAACCTAGTAGCTAGCCCTACCAGGTCGGGAGAGGGCTCTTTCCTTGTCAATCTCAATGAAAATATGTCAAGGAAGGCTTGAGATGACTGATATGAATACTAATTTTAGGCTAGGTATGTTTTCTCAGAGGAATTTGATTGATTTTAATCGTTGGTTGCTAGATCAGATGGGGAAGGCAGCTTTGGGTTTGGGAAATCAACATAGATTTGCAGAGGTTTTTGTGGGGCGAGGTAGGTAAGTGTTTTATCACTTTGAAATGAGTGTAATGGTGAGTCTAAAGATTGGTGAGGAGTTGAAGAGGGCATGCAAATGTCATCAGTCCTCTTCAAATAGTAGAAAACATGTAAAACTAAATAAACCCCAAGGCAGAGCACTGAAACACTAATGAATTCCACCTTTTACACTTGATTCATTTAGTTATGGAGAATAAGAAAGATGATGGCACATATAAACATAAGATTAGACTGAAATAATAGAGGAAAACCAATGCTAATTCACATTACCACAAGAATCCCACAAAGTGCTGCAAAACCTTGGTTTATTTCCTTTCCAAACTGCAGAAGTGATGTACAAAATAGCTTAATGCATCCACAAGAGTCCAACCTTGACAAATGACTAAGAAAATACAAGATATATGCATAAAACCACCTATGCTAGCCACCAGGGGTCGAATCCATGAGCTAAGGAGTTGTTTCAACAAGATCTAAACCAGTAACTAAAAAATAGGTAGTGGAACAGTTTGCCTCTAAAATTATGGAAACTGATTCATTCAGCTCAAAACCACCTAAAACTGATGTATCTACCTCCTTAAGTCATTTTTCATCATTTTTACATCATAGTACATCAATTTACATCATATTACATCACGAATTTGACCATCAGAGAAGAAAACGTCAAACTGGTAGAAAACTAGGCAAAAATCTGAGTTTTTGAGCAAAATTGGCAAAATTTTGCCTGATGCGCAGTGCCATTAGCCTAATACACAGCACCAAATCCAAGCTAAGTTTGAAGGCCTTCCATTTCACCAAATTAGCTCTAATATGGCTTGTTGGAAAGATATGTCTGTCTACTTTCTAGGACATGTATAATTTCTGAATTTGGTGTCCATTCTCCCCTTCAAAAATTAGTTCTCCCACGATTGCTTCTTGTGGGTCCAAAAAGTGGCAAAGAGGGAATTTTTTTAGATGTTTTTTATCGTTTAGGTGACCCAGATCTCCTCCAAAATTCATGAAACATTCTGTGTTTTCATATTTTTTCATGAGGAATCCAAAAATGCAACCCATTTTGCAAAATTCCCAACTAGTTCTATGCGCAGCGCTAGTGGCACTATGCATCAGAGGAAATTTCCTGTGCTTTGCAATTAAAATTTATGAAATCACAAAAATTTCTCCAAAATGCTTCAAAATTGGCAAGAGGCTAGCTATTCAATTGCTTTGCTGAGCCAAGAAAGCTTCAACCAAGATTCTAAGTTTATCTTGCTCCTTTTTGGCTTTCAAGGCTCTCCTTAACTTGGCTTTTAGGCTTCTTATCCTTGTCTTACAAATTTTGTTTCAGGTCAAATAGTGATAAGCCATGTGGCGTAACATGCTCGTCTCCTTATTAGCCTTGTTTAGCAGCTCCTAAAGGTTGATATTCACTCTTTCCAACCATGACTCTCAGTCAGCCTCTATTTCTTGCTTTAGTGAAGTCAGCTTGATTTTCCTTCTTTTTGCCAATTGCCGGTTTTCCCTTATGGTTTGCAGCTCCATGATTGTTTGTTTTTCCTCCAATTTCCTGTTATGTTGCTCAAGGTAGTTAATGACCCATTTATCCCTCTTAAGCTCAAGAGATAAGGCTTGGATCTCAACTTCTTTCTCCTTGATGACCACATCCTTGATTCTTGGGCTTTGGGAGCCCAAATCAGTGTCCTCTTCCTCAACCAAAACGAAATCCCTGTCTTGACCTTCAGAAGGCTCTTCATCATGAAATGGTTCCTTTCCTATGTCCTGTACCTATTCTGCTGAAGAAGAAGGCAAAGCCCCTTTCACCCTAGTGAAGATGGAATTTGCTTGTTGTCTGGTGAAAAGAACGAGACCCCTTCCACCCCTGGTGGAGATAATACTCATTTGGCAGCTACAAAAATTCTTCTTGTGCCCTTTTCATAAGTTATAAACATAGGGATGTGAGCCTCTTCAATTCTTCTTTCATGTTCTCTTTATTGCCCAGAAGGTCCACCTTCCTCTTGAGGTTCTGTAAAAATTTTAGGTCCTTTGAAGATCTCATGGACAATGAAGGTTTCCCATGGCACTCCCAACTGAGTGAGCTGATGCACAACAATAATTTTGATGACAACAAAGTGATAAATGCTATTAAGCTATTGTGGGTATGGTTTTCTCTTTGCAAGCATAGTCATCCTCTCTATGTTTTTGCAAATGAAGTATGGAATACTCATCATTCTAACCCTGGTAAAATGCATAAGCAATCTAATATGATAGGCATAGATTTTGGAGAACCTTCCCTCACATGTGAAGTATTTAATGATAAGTTTCATTAGTGGAACATACTGATCCTCCAAAAACATGAAAGGAAACACCCTGCCCAATTTACTATGATATTTGGCTTTAATGTAGGGTTCATAATTCTTCTTGTTGATATTCAGTCTCTTGTTCCATCTTTCTCCCACATCTAGCATCCTAGTTCCTTCTACAATAATGGCTGGTGAAAGAGTGAAATTGATGCCAACAAGCTGTGCCATATTGTCCTCCATGTTGATGACAAATTGCCTTGCTAATTTATGATGATACTTAACTCTCTCAACCATCTCACAAAACTCAAAGCAAAATTGGTATCTGAAGCAAGTGGTGGCAAGGGGGCATGCAAGAAGTTCAACAATCTAATAGGCTCCTCTCTAATTTTTTTCCCACCCTTGTGAGGTCTCCTAGGATGTACATTCCTATCTCTTGAACTGTCACTTTGTGTTTCTTCTTCATAGCTTGAGTCACTGTTTCTTGCCATGATTCTTAGTGCTTGTATTAGGAAAGTGATATGATGAAGTTATGGTGAAAAATAGTGGTGAAGGAGGACAATGGTTATGAGTATGAAGAGATTTTACTATTGGGAAATGGAATTTGGGAATGAAGGGATTAGTTTTGGGAAACTAGGGTTTAGTGAGGGATTTAGATTTTGATGAGGGAATTATTTGTTTTAGGGGAGAGGGATATGGTAAAATGGGATAAATGGAGTGTTTTAGGGTAATAAAGGAGTGAAAAGGTTTTAATAATGTTTTCTATGATGATGGAATGAAAATTACACAATGAAATGGAAAACAATGATGACAAGCTAGGATTTTATTTTCCACATGCAAGACTCATGAAGAACAGAAGTGTGAACTCAAATATAGCTTTAGGATGATGATTACTTACTTGTAGCATGCAAATGTAGCAAATTTGAGGGTTATGGCACGATTTGGAGTGATTTAGCAAGTTCTGGGCTGATGCGCAACGCACTGGGCCCAATGCGCAGCGCCCTCCTAATGCGTAGCGCCCATTCAAATTTACACTGCAGGAAAGCCTATGATGTGTAGCACTAGCTTGATGCATAGCACACTACCTCTGATGTGCAGTGCCATGCCAAGTTTCTTGAAAAACAGGGTTTTTTTGTCTCCTTAGCTCGAAATTGCAATTTTTGACTCTCCAAAGGATTTTTTCTCAATGAAATGATAAATAGAACCCCTTTCACTTTAAATATAGATGAAATTTATTTTTCTCTTATCTCAAACCGACTTTTCTAATGTCAAAGTCGCTTTTGGTCTTGAGCTCTATTTTTTCATTGAAATTGAATTTCTTAATCACTTGGTAAACTGATGCATTAATGCTTGTGCTTTTTGTTTGCAGTGGCTAGAGTTGACAAGGTGAGCTAGGGCAACAACTTTGAACTTATTACATATAGAAAATATTGAAATTACATAAAATCTTTGTACATAGAAATAAGAACTCTGTTTTCACCTCAAAACAGACTTTTGAGGAAAAAACCACTTATTAAGCATAACATCATTGAAATTTTGATTTTGTGAACTTATTAGACCTCCTCATGTGCCGCTGACCCTTTATTTAGCTTTTTCTGACCATGGTGACAAACCCTAGACGTAATGAGACCTAAAACCCTAAAAATGATTTTTGCATATGTAATTAAAAAAAGTGACTGTAAATGACCTGAACATGTGAAAATAGACCAGCAGGTAAATGGCATGAGGGAAATTTGATAATGAACCACTACCATTAGATGATCCATGACCTAATGGAGTGTAGCTAATCGGATGGGACACCTATTATGTATGCAAAAAGAGAAATTTTGATCAGTGATGAAGGGATGAAGATACCGACACTAACAGAATTGAGGGTGTCTAAGTTAGACACAAGCGATCATACACATATGGATTCATAATACATGGAACAAAGATAATGATATCCTAAACTCATACACAAGGACTCATCATATATACCACATAACTAACAACATACTAGTATCGATCTATCAAGCACCAGCCTCATGTAACAAGGAGACTATTTAAAATTTTGATAAGCCACAGTATCAGATGTGCAATACACATATGAGTCTTAACAATCATCAACTCGAATTACATTAAAGTGACATAACATAATACATTATAACTTGGCTTCTCGCCATCAACAATACAGAGAATACCCAGTTCAGTAGTTCAGGTAACATCTGCTTCACAACTCAATTCCTTAGGTTCCAGCCCTTCCTGCTTCTACTCTTGTGTCTGCATACCTCCTCAGTGGCCTAGTCCTTCACTGCTCGACAGGTCCATCCTTAGAAACAACCTCGATGATCAATGAAACTGAACAACAATAGTAGTAACACCAACAACAACCCACCTCTTCCTTTATGTTCTTCCTCTTTTTATATCCTTCCCGACTGCCTGGATTGCTAGTTCTCTCTCGGCTGCTTGCTTCCTTGGTTGCCTCTATGCTTTCCTGTCTCCTTGGCTTCCTTTTCCTTCCACTGCCGCATTGCCATCATCTTCCCGCAACTGCTCATTCCACCACCCAACCATTGCTGCCATTTTCCCTTCCCGCCCTACGGTTCGTCAAAACTAGTCAAAACTCTTCAAAGTTAATGAAGGCTCCAACAATATGACCAAAATGTTGGCATGTTATAAGATACTATAAATTATATACTAATAGTCATATATACGTAAATTTTAGTCATCGTTTGAAACCAATTAATGACTAAAAAATATCGTTAAATTTAAATCATATTATAAGATACTATAAATTAGCTACTAATAGTTGTATATATGAAAATTTTAATTGTAATTTATAATAAAAAATTTATCATTTGCAATAATCATTTATCGTTTTTCAGTAGATTCATATTTATTATATAAACGAATGATTTAGTACTTCATGATCATTTCATTTACTTTCATTAATAATCATATTAAATGACTAATTTAGTCATGTATTCATTTTATTTGTGTTCATCATTGATCAATATCAACTACTCATTTAGTATGTCTAGATTGATTTTATATGTTCATTGTTAATCAACATAAATTAATTAGTATGATTTTGCAACTAAATTAAAAGAAATTTCATACTATGTCGATGTTCATCTGATATGAAAATATAAATTTGCAAATGCGAATTACAATAGTAAATAATATCAAGTGCAACTATAAATATTTCAAGCACATAAATTATATTATATAAAATGTCAAGTATTACAATATGAGTTTTCAACTTAATATAAACTAAATAGAGTTTTCTCTTCTCTCTCTCTGTTTTTTCATTTGTCACTCCAATGTATTGTTCTTCTCTTTCTTTAATTCTTGCTTCTTCCCATCAATACTGAGTTCTTATCCTGAAAATGAAAGAAGGTACAATGTAGAGTATAAGACATGAAAGATGATGAATACTGAAATATAAACTAAAGTGGACTATACAATATTTATACGACATATACCTCAACACCAACAATGTCAATGCCATTTTTCCCCGTAAAAGAAAGAAACTCGAACAAGGTTTCTTCAGTTGAGCGATAGTCACCACTATGTGGCTAGATGGCCTATATAACAAAGCACTTAAAACATTACCATAAAAAAGAAAACCTTAATAACTTAGTATTCAACCTTCAGAGAAATCTTAGGCACATACATGCCAAATAATTTACATGCTAAAGCACTTAGGCACAACACATAATCTGAGGTGTCATGTCTAATTATTGTTGTTTTATTCACAACACATTTATTTCTCTAACAAGTGAACTTGGTCAAGTATATAGACAACATGTGCACAAATAACAACATGGAAGTAAAGTTTTCTTATAGCCATGAAAATATTTTAACACGAAACAACTAAAAGGATTTCAATTAATATCGTGTAATACTAATATCATCTTCTATATTTGGATGTTATTTAAATCGACATGATACCAAGTATTTTCAATGTCATAGTTAAAAGACAAATCAAAATAGAAGAAAACGTTCAAAATACATTCAAACAATAAAGAGAGGATATCATGGAATGGACATTGCAATTATAAAAAAAGTGTTTACATGTCCAATGGTGTATTATATAGAATTCTTAAAAAAATTTCTTACCTTAAATAACCATGAGGTGGAAAAATCACAACATTAAAAATCATAGGAATCCCTACTAGTAACATTTCCAAATTTAATGGCTCAGGTACGTGAAGTATCTCCAACAACAAAATAATCATATCCAAGACATGCTCTGCATTATCTTCCCATCCTTTTCCCAATCCCATTTCATGTAACATGCCCACATGAGAGTCAACTAATAATCAAATGAAGGCATTGCCATTTTTTCTTATCCTTTATATCTATAAAATTTGAATTTGATTTCTTTTAGGAACATATTAATTCATATTTAAAGTCTTCATGTCATGAGAAGGTATCAATCAAGTAGGACATAAAAAAAAAATCGACCTTAATGATCTCCTCAAACAATTCCTACAATATTAATATTTATCTTGTTATGATATCTTGGGTAAAAAAAGAACATATATGAAAAACAAAAATTTGTATATTACTTGTGCTCAAACTCTATATATATGTTTTACTACGAAAGAACCCCCTGTTTTTATCGAACAATAGCTAGCATTTGAGTTATAAATGGGGACCCTTTTTAAATTTTTAAGCCTAGGACAATAATGCCTAACTCTAAAGAAAAACTTGGCAAAACCTTGTCTTAGTGTCAATCTTGTCAGCCTATCACCTAGATCAAATATGCTTTTACTATGATTTTTCCAAACCTTCGAAATCAATTTTTTTATGTTACTAGGTTTACATAGCAAAATTTAGTCATTTTTTGGTCAGTCTAAAGATGAAATCACTCTTTTGGAAATTCACTCATGGTGGTCGCCTACCACACTTTATGGAGGTGTCATAATAAAAATGGGTCAGTCATCATCATCATTCCATTTGGTCTCAAGTCATCCATTAGGTCGCTAGGGTTTCCAGGGTCCATCATTTTCATGAATAAAACCAACAGTGAACAAAACATAACAAATAACTTTTGGGAGTTGATTTTGAATTTTCACACACTCCTCATACTCTCATGTTCCAAAAAGTTCCAGGAAAAGAAGCTCCAACACTTAGGAAAGTGAAGGACATCTCAGTTTCTCAATGGTTAGGTAACTCTGTTTTCAAAAAGTGAAAAATTAGTTTTTAAATGAGGGTGGGTCCCATTTGTTTTTGAAAAAGTGAAGAAACTTTCACTATATAAACTCAAAATCCCCCAAACGCCTTCATTCACCACCTATTCACTCTTTGTTATCAAGCTATCCCATCCAAGAGAGAAAAAAAGTCGTTTTCCTAGGTGAAATACGAAAGTATTCATTGAAAATAAATTCTAAATTATTTGAAATGATTGAAATATGAATTTTCTAATATTCTCTGGTAATCCATTCCTCCAAAAATAGCCTTTGGAACAACAATGAGATGACAATTTTTATGCTAAGTGGATTACATAAGATATATGATTTACGGTATATGTATTTGTTTAGCAATGCTGATAAAATTTCCGTTTTGACCTGCTGACCATATTTCTGGCCATATTTTCATGGATATTGGGAATAAATTAAGCCGAGTTGAAACCAAATCATGACATGATATTAACATGTGAGAAACTAATTGTGGAGTTTGCGATGAAGAAATTCTAAAGTGAAACAAAATCATGAAAAATATTACGAGTTTTGTTAATTCTCTAGTATTATGCTTACATATAGAATCGGTCAAAAATAGAACCCCACGAGTAATGCATGTTTCGACTCTAGAATCGTTAGTTTGCCATCAAGTTAAAAACTATAGAAGATAAATAACACAAAAATATGTATTTTCAAATTATTTAATATTAATCCCATTAATTATGAAAATCCACAAAAGTGGGGTTGACCAGTCCATCCGAGCCAAAAGCACTTAACCAGTGTAAAATTTCCTAGCAATCCAGTGGATGCCACACTTAACAAAAACATTATTGACATTAGTCGCAAGGCCTGGCTGAATGGTATTTAACTAGAATAGGGTTCCTTAAGAACCGAAAAGGAAGTTAACCTCGATTTCCTTGAAGCCGAAGAACAAAGAATTTAAACCTCGTGACTGATATTAAGAAACACCAATCAACAGACATGCATTTGATAGCCGAAGAGAGAAAAAAAATGAGTTATAAACAAATTTGAAAGTTGTGGTACTCACGGAGTGTGAGCGAAGCAGCGGCAAGCGTAGGCATAGCTGAAGAGCTAAATTCACTTAGGGTTTGCAACACCAATAATAGAGCTTGCACCAAAGAGAATAGGTTGCAATTGAAGCAACTTCGAGGTAGAGGGAAGTGGGTGGTTATGCCTTAACTGTAATGCCTGCATCTGAAACTTGATATGAGGAGTTCAATTTAATGAAAATTTTTCCAACTACCAACTACTTTACTCTATCGAATAGCTAAATTTTTTTCTAATCATCTAACATTTAAGCCAATGACACGTAAAGATGAGAAGTGCCAAAGAGGAAAGTGTTTTCAGAGGGAAACATGTTACAACGTAATTAATCAATTTAATTAAAAGGGAAAAATGTTGTAGCATTGGAGATAAATTCCAACCTTTTATTTTTGTATAGTAATATGAATATTCCATAATATTCGGTAGAGGTTAAATCTCTACCACCCTCCTAATAATTACTGATAATTAAAATAAAACCCTAAAAGCTCCATTCCAAAATAGACAAGTCTATCCACTTAATTATTGCATAAAAAACCAAAATGGGTTCCCATTAACCATTTTCTACCATCCTCCTAATAATTACTGATAATTAAAATAAATCCCTAAAAGCTCCATTCCAAAATAGACAAGTATGCAGTTAATTATTCCATCAAAAACAAAATGGGTTCCCATTAACCATTTATGTGCAACCAAGGAAGTGTGAGTTTTATTGAGTTTACAAAGAGATAACATACCATAATATTTGAAGATGATTATTCATGCCAATTCAAAATAAAGTTGTTTTTCAAAATAAATACAAGCTTAAATGGCATATGGGGTTTAATTTCTCTACTGAAATGGAATACAAGTAATACTTCAAACTATGTTAAAAAACAAATAATAATAAAATGTACTCAAGTAACTTGCACATTTTAACAAATTTTTTTCTTATGAGAGTCTCAGTCTATAACCTAGTGCTAGAAAATCCATCTAGAAATATAGTCATTTGAAATCCTAAAGCATTAACTATTTAGATGATTGCAAAGTTGTGAGCATCCATTGGTACTTCACACCATACAAAATATAGTTTCATAAGTATTGCATAATAACAATATTTCATTATGGTCTTCCTTGTTGGAAGAAAGAAAAGAGTAAACTATACAATTCACTATGGGAACCGAATGATATGAGAAAATATATAACTATAATGCCAAATTAGTATTCCATAATATTGGTTCTTTAGTATAGTCTTCCTTGTTAGAAGAATCAAAAGAGAGAACTATACAATTTAATATGGGAAGCCAATGATATCAAGGAAGATATAACTATAATTCCCAAATACTTGCCTAAAATATTGCTACCATCCCATGCCCATTTCCCCATTAAATGAAACTAGTTTCGCATAAATTAACTCAAAGCTTCCATCTATGCAATTGGATTTAATTCTTAAACCATCATTTTCTTTTCTATTACTTGAACATGCATTAACTTATTGAGAAATGACCATAAAGCCATGAAAACCTGCAAGCAATTGACCTTAGTTTGTAGGAGTAGATATGTCTATATTTTTAAAGAAGTAGTAGGGTAATAAACTCTCTTGTGTTATTATCAATTTACAAAAAATCATAATGGGCTCTTAAAAGCTAAATCCTCTATTATTTTCTTCAAACTAAATGAAAAAATGAAAATTCTCATAAGGCAAGTGAATACAATAATTCCTCCCTTTCAATTTATAGAAAACAAGAGACCTATTTAATTAATAAGCCACTTACATTTAGTATCTCTTACTAAACATAGAATATCCTTTCAATTTAAGAAAAACAATAAAATTACCTACAAGAAGAACCAATTTCTTTATGAATTTTAATTTCAATGTCTTCATAACAACTTCATAGTCTA